>JMSU01000020.1_pt1 | contig 143947 bp, 124 predicted proteins | sample 179011 | NCBI WGS metagenome assembly JMSU01 (sample SAMN02769580, study PRJNA246767) | bioreactor metagenome | isolation source: Culture-1 Bioreactor ArsB derived from microbial biomass from the upper 2 cm... | place: Germany: Bremen | collected day 87 after inoculation
CTATATATCATTAACTTTCAATTACTGTCCTGAATTTTATTCCTTATCTTGATCTATAAATTAGTGTTACAATCATTTTTATACTGTTATGTTTAAAGAAGACAGCTTTAATCCAAAGGGATCAAAGCTGTTTCATCTGTATTACTGTTTTCCAGTTGCTTGATTGACAATAGCCTCTACTTCATTTTCAATACTCTCTAAAGTTGACCTGACAGATAAACCTTCTTCAGCAATACCTCTTATTGATTTGCCATAAAAACTGTAAGCACTTGTATCTGCTGTTCTAAACATGGTAATACGTTCGATATAAGCATGCTCTCTCGCCCAGTTCATAGCCTCAATAGATTCCTCTTCTGGGAAGATAGATTCATTACCTAAAGCAAATTCCTCTTTAGCTTCTTCTAATGTTGGATAGTGATCAAGCCACATTAAGTCGTGCCAAATTCTAAGGACCATATCAGGATCTTTTGATCCTTTTAACATAACCTTAGCACCACCATCAAATACTGCTGTATGGTAATTACTAAAATCAGATTTTACATTTGGTCCATATGGAAAAGGTACATAACCCCATTCATCTTCTAAATCATTATTATAACCATATGCAGCTTCCCAAATATGTCCATGCGTAAATACAGATTGACCTTGTTTGAAAGCATCTCTTGGTCCACTCCAATAGGATTTTTCTCCTTCTGCATCGGTTGGAACAGGCATTACAAGCCCTTCTTGATAAAATTTCTGCATGTATTCAATAGCTTCAATGGATTCTGGACGCGTAAACGCCACTTCATTCGTATCTGGATCAAGAATTGAGCTACCATTAGCACCAACTATAAATAAACCAAAGTATGCTGGATCCATACTAACTGGATGAACATCTTCTGGTAATACATTCTTTAATTCACGTGCATATTCTAAAAACTTATCAAAAGTCCATTCACCACGTTTATGTACCATCGTTGGATTTTCTAGACCTGCTTCTTCAACTAATCGCTTATTGAAGAAAAGTCCTTGGTCACCACCCATGAAAGCCGTATCAAATCCAAAATTTTTTCCTTCAAAAGAACCTACTTGCAATGCAAAATCTGGTATCTGAACATCCTCTAAATAATCATCAATAGGTTCTAAGAAATCACCAGCTGCTAATTGACTCACATAATAAGCACTCACTCTTGCAATATCAGCAATAGGCTCACCAGCTAGAACAGATGTCATAATCTCTTCTGCTCTTTCTTCTTCTGGCTTTTGATACTCTACATACTCAATCTTAACATTGTATTTCTCTTCCACAGCCTTATGACGGTTTTTTCTTTCTTCTGTTTCTTCTGTTTGTGGCGCTTCTTCGTGGAATGGATTATCTTCATTTGGGTTAGGTGTAACAAAGCGAATGACACGTCCACCTAAATCAAATGTCTCTTCAGCAACTTCTGGTTCTTTTTCTTCCTCTTTATCTTCTTCTTTGTCTTCTTGTTGTTCTACCTGCTGCTTTTCTTCACCTTTACTATCCTTCGTAGTCGAATCTGCCTTCTCAGTCTTGCTACAAGCACCTAATAACGCCACCATAGCTATTATTAAGGATATACTGATCATTTTTTTGACTAATTTCATCTAAAAACCCTCCCTTTTCTTTTCTTAGATTGACAATTCCCTTCATTTTATTACACATTATCACCATTATTACAATATGTAAAATAGTGATATTTCATTAATTCATTATTGATTTTATCACATTTTTTAATATTGGTCAATATTGTTTTTATATTTTTTTACTAGTACAAGTATTTTTTAGTAGTTTTTTTTGTGACATTTGTTGAATCAATTCAAAATCATCGTGTATCAAACTTTTTCACTTTTATTCATTTTTCACCATATTACATATAATATTATTATTTTACAAATTATGTCTGTCTATTTTCTTGCAAAGCTATGAATTTAGTCTATCTTAAAAGGGCATAACAAAACCATATATCGTGTTATGTCAACTCACTGTTCGTTGCTATACCTTAAAATAGATAAAGCAAAAATCTAACGTGAGTCTATAACACAATATATGGTTTTATGGTTTCAACTAACAGATACTGGACTTCCTAACCTTCATCTTTGTCATCATGCGAACAACTTCATAAGGATAATTAGGATTCTTAATCCTCCATATCAACTCATCCATGGTTCGTCTGCCCAAATCTCTTTTACAAATATTAACCGTCGTCAACGAAGGTTCTATGATTTTGGCCTCATCAATATTATCAAAGCCAACAATGGCAACATCCTCTGGTAACCTTACCCCTCTCTTCTTAAGAGCCCTGATTACATTAATGGCAATGCGATCATTAGCACATACCAATGCTCTCGGTAAGTTCACCATCTTCTGCATCTCTTCTTCAATAGCTTCCTTGTGCTGATAGTGGAATGCTTCCTTATGTATAATACAATAATTTTTATTCACATCTAAAGCCGCATCATTCATAGCTTTTAGGAATCCTTCCCATCGCTCCTGAAAACTCTTGGAATACGTAATATCACCAATAAATCCTATTTCTTTAACACCTTGCTCTATAAGATGCTCTGTTAACTTTCTCGTGCTTTCTTCATTATTGACCATAATAATGTCCGCACCAAATTGATCGTAATACTTCACAGCATAGGTATCAATAAGAACCGTCGGTATGTCACCCCCGATTACCTTTTGGACATAATCCTCATTCATGGACCCCATTAATACAATGCCATCAATGGATCCATTGCTCACGCAATTAGGTAATACCAATTGTTCCTCATCCTCTGGGCTAATACTGCCCAAGATAATATTGTAACCTTCTTCTTTTGCTACTTCCTCTATCCCATTTAAAATATGCGACCAATAGGACCCTTCTACTTGAAGGCCATAACTAAGAAAAGCTATATTTCTATTGATTTCTTTCTTAGCTTCTTCTTCCCTTTGTTTCTGTATATGTAATTCTTTCTTTTGTAATATCCCGATCTTTTTATATCCCAATTCTACCGCCATGCTGTAAATCAATTGTTTGGTCTCTTCAGCAACATCTGCGTGGTCGTTCAATGCTTTTGACACGGTATTTCTAGATACTTGCAACTTATCCGCTATGGTCTGTAACGTTACTTTACTTTTTTTTGAACGTTCCATGGTTTTCCTCCTAAGTTTTTCTCTATACCATGGTATCATTTTATGAGCATTTCGTAAAGTGCAAATGTGTATTTTTCCATATGTATATGTGTATTTTTCATCATCTAGGAATTATGTACTATTATCATCATGACATTGAAAGAAAGGGGCTGCCTCATAAAAGCAAATAATGTCATAGTTTACAAAAACCTCTAACCTACAATATTGCTTTTATGAGACAGCCCCGCTACTTTTTTACCTATTTAATGTGGATATAACTAAGCCATTTATTTATTTTCATTAACAAAAATATAAAATCCCCAAGGTTCTAGTTTAAGGTCTTTGCCTTCTTCAAGCTTGGTTTTTTCATCATCAAAATAGTTTATATAGCTTCCGCTTGCATCAAATGATTTCAGAGAAAATTCCTTACTTTTGCTGGTGAAGTTTCCTATAAAAACGACTTTATTTTTCCCTTTTTCTCTTGCATAAGCAAGAATAGATCTATCTGTTGTCTGAACAAATGACAAGTTTCCTCCTGCCGAACCATTCCACAACGCTTCATTATCTTTCTTAAGATCAATTAGTTTTTTATAGAATGCCTGTTCCGTAAGGTCTGACCAGTCAATTTGATCTTTATCAAAAAATAACAATCGTTTATTGAGAGAAGCTTCTTGTCCCGAATATATGAGGGGCATTCCTGGCGCAGTAAAAATAAGCGCATTCATCAAGTCTTTTGAGTTGCCAAGTCTTTCTCCTACTGTTCCATTCCATGAATTTTCATCATGATTTGTTATAAAATTCATAGGAAATGAGTCTTTTGGATAAGCTGTTAATGCTCTTCTGATGTCTGAACGAATACTACCACTTTCTTTATTGTTAATGGAGCCTAGTAAATTCCAGTTATAATTAGCATCAAAAGCACTGTCCATTAATGAATAATCAGACCCATCCTCAGCCAACATAAATACTGGCTTTACTTTATTTAAAGACTTAGTCACATCTTCCCAGAAATCGACTGGTACACTGCCTGCTACATCACAGCGATATCCATCAATATCTGCCTCTTCAACCCAGAAAATCATGGCATCTTTCATGGCTTTTCGCATCTCTTTATTCTCGTAATTAAGATCTGCTACATCCGGCCAATTGGTTCCAGGAGGCATAATAATTTTTCCACCGGATTGTGTATACCATTTTGGATGTTCGCTAATCCACTTATTATCCCATCCCGTATGGTTAGCCACCCAGTCAAGTATAATCTTGAATCCCATATCATGACATTCTTTAACTAAGTCCTTAAATTCTTCCATGGTACCAAACTCAGGATTAACAGCTTTGTAATCTGATACAGCATAATAGGAGCCTAATGTCCCTTTTCTTTCTATTTCAGAAATAGGATGAATGGGCATAAACCATAAAATCTCTACACCTAATTCTTTTAATCTTGGTAAATGCTCTCTAAAAGCTTCAAAAGTTCCTTCTTCTGTATATTGCCTTAGATTCACTTCATAGATGGTAGCATCATCAATCCATGCTTTCTTCTTACTAAAACTACACGATGTCAATAAAAGAGTCAAACTTAATAAAGCTAATAAAATCATCATTCTTTTTTTTGCTTTTATTCTCATAGGGTTCACTCCTGTACTTTATTCGTCTTTTATCCAAATAAATATGGGGTCATTTGCAAGTTGGATAGACTGATTTTCCACAGCTACATGTTTCATGGAATAGCAATTAACATAGTTTCCATTTTTAATTTCAGGTAATTTAACAGGACCTTCTTCCCCGCTTATCAACTTTAGCTCTCCTGTTTTGAGTCCAACATTAAAGATACCAATGGCCCACTCATTCTCCTCAACATATGTAACAACAATAACATCTTTTTTAGACATTTGATGAATCTTATATTGTCCATTAGCAAATATTGATTCTTTCTTATATGCTGCTAACCTACTGAGAAATTTACTAAATTCAACATCAAGACCTTTCCAGTTAACAAACTCTCTATCAAATAATGATGGTGTTTTGTCGTCTTTCGCTTCTTGCCCTGCATACAAAAGAGCCGCACCTTTTTCAAAAAACATAAAAGCAGTCCACATGATAAGCTGTTTTTCGTCCTGTAATAAAGAGGCTATCCTCGGTTGATCATGATTTTCTAAAAATCTTAATTTAACATAATTCTCTGGATAAATATATTCTTGCATACGCTTTCTTTCTAAAAGCGTTTCTAAATCGATCTCACCAGAAAGATATTTTATCAACTCTCCATGTGTATCATAGTCATAGCAGATATCAAAAGCTTCATAGGTTTCGCTATCAGAAGCCATATAGAAACCTTGACTTCTTACATATTCTATGAAGTGGGGATGGACTGTTTCAGCAAGTAGAATACTCTCTGGGTTAATTTGCTTAATTCTTTTTCTTGCTTCTATCCAAAAGGGCATTGGTACGATTGGTGCTACATCACATCGAAAACCATCAATACCAAGCTTAGTCCAATATTCTAGGGCACTTATTTGATCTTCCCATAGATCTTTATTGGTATAATCAAGATCTATAATATCATCCCAGTCAGCCACTTTATTTCCCACGTTTCCATCTGCTTTACGATAATAATACTCAGGGCATTTCGTTAAATAGGCCCCATCATGGGCTGTATGATTATAGACCACATCAATCATCATTAACATACCTAAAGCATGTACCCTATCAATAAGCCTCATGAAATCTTCCAAACTACCATATTCCTCATTAACTTTCATATAATCTACAATGGAATACGGACAGCCAAGAGACCCTTTTTTATTCTTCTTTCCTATTGGATGTATAGGCATAAGCCAAACAATATCAACACCAAGCCTTTTAATTCTCTCCAAATCATCTATGACATCATCAAAATTACCATGAGGGCCATGACTGCGTACATATACTTCATAAATAACTTTATTTCTAAGGGTTTTTACTGTATCTTTTGCCATAATTAGCTCCTTTCATTCATGCACTGTCACTACCACGTAATAATAAAGTCATGACAGCTTCTTTTAACTTCTGGGGTAAATCTTGTGCTACAATCATTAACGCTTTTTCCTGAATCGTTTTATGCATGGCTAATATGCCACGTTTTTCTCTATTATATTTGGGATAAACAAATCCAATCTTCTCTTTATAGGCTGTAGCATAAGTGGTATGATCCACTAATTGCATAATAGCTATCACATAATCATAGGATTTATCAATTATTTCTTTATTGAATATCACGTTTATTGTGGTTATGGTATCTAAAGACCCAAGTTCAATTCTATGGGTTTTTGTTTCTCCTATATACGCAACCCCATTTACTGACTGCCCTAATATCTGAATATCTTTACTAAAGGATCTAAGATGTATATAAGCCTGCCGTTCTTTTGGAATAACCTGTTTGTCCCCTCTAAGTTCAATTTGTATTGTAAGTTGATTGCTTTCGTAAGTTGTTGAAATAATCGTTTCATGATAAGTACCCGTCTCATAGTCTCTGGAAATACCATCATCTTCATAGATGACAAATTCATTGTCCTCACCTGGAAAAATATCAATAATCAATCCTTTCGGGTTCTCTACACCATGCCCTGTTTGAAGTTCTCCCTTAGGAATTATTGCACCTTTTTTAGCAAATACAGGCATTTTCTCTAGATTTCCATAGACCTTTTGAATACTGTCACCAGGATAATAACTACCATCAAAATAATCGAACCAATCGCCTTCTGGAAACCAAACTTTACGTTCTGCTTGATTTAACTTCCTATCCATTGGTGCTAAAAATGGAGCTACCATGAGTTCTGTTCCAAAAAAATACTGATCGTTGATGGCATAAGCATCATAAGCATCTGGATATTCATAATACATGGGGGTTACAATGGGCATACCATAGGAAGCATTATGATGATTCATCGCATATAGGTATGGCATCATCTGATGACGTAACTGCATGAATGTTGTGGCTACATCTTCAATCTCTTTGCTATGTCGCCATGGCTCTCTTTTATTATAATAGTTTTTGGACGTGTGTAGACGCATAATGGGACTAAACACACCATATTGAAGCCATCTAAGGTAGAGTTCACCATCTTCATGACCAAAATAATGCCCACCTATATCATGACTCCACCAACCATATCCTACATTAGCTGCTGTCATGGTAAATTCTGGTTGATACGCTAAGGTGTCCCAACTCACAACCGTATCTCCAGAAAATCCGATAGGATAGCGGTGTCCACCAAGACCTGGCCACCTGGAAAAAATAAAGGGGCGTTTTTCTTTATCTCGTCCATGATCCATAAAATGATAATGATTTAACATCCAAAGAGGGTCTAATCCTTCTATTGCTGTTGTGTTACCTTGTTGCCAATCAATCCACCAAAAATCTACGCCAATCTCTTCATGAGGGTGATGTACCAAGTTAAAATAAGCATTCATAAACTTAGGGTCAGCAGGATCAAAAGGTACCATTTCTTCAGCGTCTTTATTCACTTCCATATAGCTAGCAACTTCTTCATAGCATGCTTCACTGGCTCTTATCCCAAGTGCTGGATGTAGATTAAGGGATGTATGTAGGTTCTTAGATTTGAGATACTCCAAAAAATCTTTAGGGTTTTTAAATAATTCATTATTCCAAGTATATCCAGTCCAACCACTCCCGTATTTTTCATCAATAGTGGTAACATGCCAATCCATATCAAGAATACATACTGACAGCGGAATATGCCTTGATTCAAATGCTTCTATGAGTTCTTTTAATTCCTCTTCTGAATATTCCCAGTAACGACTCCACCAATTACCAAGTGCATACCTTGGCAATAAAGGCGTTGCACCACTGACTTTATAAAAATCTCGAATACAGCCTTTAAAATCATGACCATAGCCAAAAAAGTATAAGTCTGTATTCCCTTCAATTCTTGAAGCCATCCAACATTCTTCATTAAAAACCATGGTTTTTGAATCATCAAAGACTGTATAGCCTTCTCTAGAAAGCAGTCCTTTTTCCAGTTCAGTTTTTCCATCCTGTCCATCTAATGTTCGTGCAGTGCCTAGATAGTTTCCATTTTCTTCAAACCCATATCGCCATACACCAGTTCCACTAATACTTTGTGTACTCATTTTTATCATTAAGCTACTTCGATTAAAAGGTTCTTCCTTTTTATAGGTTAGAAAAAGAAACGGTGTACTAATCTCCATGGTATCGCCTTTGTTTTCTATTTGATAGGCTGGCACTTCCTGTTTTCTAAACCAGAAAGTCTGACTGGGACGATCTTCAAAAATACCTTTTGGGCTATATTCCATGCGAATTAAGCGATCTGTAAGTATAGTAAAACGATAGTGTTTTCCTGCAACAATTGTCTGGTCATCAGCTTTTCCTTTATGCTTAAACTGATATTGAGGTAAAAAGTATTTTTCTTTGTTCATTGATCATATCTCCTAGCCTTTATTAGCACCTGCAGAAAGTCCTTCTACAAGGTATTTTTGTAAGAATAAGTATAAAAATGCAACAGGACCAGCAACCAGAACGGAACCAGCCGCAAACATGGTGAAATTGTTATTCGCTTGCCCATTAATCAATTCGTATAAGCCTACAGCAAGTGTTTTCTTATCACTGGAAGTAATTAAGAAACTTGGAAGAATAAAATCAAACCAAGGCACCATAAATTGTGTAACAGCCACAAATGTTAATATAGGAAACATAACCGGTAAGATAATCTTTATATAGGTTTGTAATTTATTTGCCCCATCAATATATGCTGCTTCATCAAGGGACGTGGGCACATTCTTAAGATATCCCTTAACTAACCACGTGTTGTAAGGAATCTGTCCAGCACCATAAATAATAACTAATGCTAAGGGTTGATTTAATAAACCAAAATTCAAAAATAGTACATATATTGCGATAAGACCCATAAAGGAAGGAAACATCTGCAAAATAAGGATGGATAATAGTCCAAATCTTTTACCTGCAAATTTTAACCTTGCAAAAACATATCCCATGGTGCCTGTTAGTACCACCGATACAATCGTATTGAGTATGGCTATCATAAACGTATTCATATACCATTTTTTATAATCTGTTTCTTCAAATAAGCGCACGAAATTTTGTAATGTTGGATGTCTAGGAATAGCCGTTGATGACGCTAATGATGATCCTTCGTTAAAAGCTGATCCTACAATCCATACTACAGGATACAATATGACTACTGCTACGAGCAATAGTAGTAAGTACATACCCGTATATAACAATGCTTCTTTAACCCTTTCCATAGGGGTCATTGTCTTCCATTTAGATAATCGATTTACTTTCATCCTTATTCCTCCTTAAATGCATCGGTTCTCATGAAGTTCCAAGTAGAAATACCACCTATAATTAAAAAGATTAGGATGGACATAATCGATGCCATATTATACATCTTGAAATCTTTCGTCATTTTATAAATCCAAGTGATGAGAATATCTGTATGCCCTGCATATTCATAAGCAACGTTTCTTGGGCTACCATTTGTTAAGAAGAATACCGCTCCAAAGTTATTGAAGTTAGCAGCAAAAGACATAATCAGTAACGGCATGACTTGAGCTAATAAAATTGGAAACGTTACTTTCCAAAACATTTGTTTACGGTTAGCACCATCTACCTTTGCTGCATCATAAATGGTTTTATCAAAACTGGTTAGTATACCTGTCATTAACATCATAAAATACGGCACGCCAAGCCAAAAATTAATACCTATTAAAGTAACTTTTGCTAACATTGGATCATTCAACCACGGTATATTCATACCTAACATTTGATTAAGGGGTCCATAGGTTTGGTTAAAGAAGTTCTTAAAAACCAACAAAGAAACCATACCAGGTATTGCCCAAGGTAGAATAAAAATAGTTCGCCAAATCTTCTTGCCTACAACGCGATGATTATTCACTAATACAGATAGAAAAAGACCTCCAAAAAAAGTAGTAAAGGTCGCGAGAGTAGCCCAAATTATTGTCCATGAGGCAACACCAAAAAAGGTAGTTCGCCAGCCTGGAAGATTAAATATTTTCCCAAAATTAGCTAATCCCACCCAGCTAATCAAGTCTGCTGGTGGACTATGATAAGCATCATAGTTGGTAAATGCGATAAAAAAGGCAAAGAAAATAGGCATAATCGACACAAATAGTAATAGTATTAATGCTGGAGTACTTACCACGTAAGCAAAGCTTGATTCTGCTACTTGCTTAAAATATTCTTTAGAAGACTGTATCTGACCTGTCAATTTATAAATGAAAGCAGTATTATTAGCATCCTTAATGTTATAAATCCAAATTATAAACAGAAAGCTCAGCAACAAAATAGCAATTAATCCTTCAATCATAAGGACTGGAGAATTATCTCTAAAACGACCTCCTGTGGTTTGCCCAAGGGTTACAAACCCCCATAAACCTTTCATAAAAAAACCATATCCCCACGATCCAGGTTGTCCTGGGATAGTACCTCGAACCAAACTGCTTGTCAAAACCTCCATCATAATATAAAACAATTGAACCCCAAGCAAGAGGAATCCTTTGGTTTTTTGTTTATTTCTGAATTGACCAAGTCCCATGACAAAAACAGATAACCAACCCGATTTATTCATTTCATATCCAAATATTTTTTGCCAGAAAGTAGCATTTTTTTTATAATGTAAAAGTTCCACTGTTTACCTCCTTTAATAAGCCATTCCTATAGATGAAGGGGCTGTCGGATAATACATTTTTTATGATGGCTACAAGTTTTGGAAGATAGACGAGGTTTAGCTATTCATACCCTTAAACGTCCTGTTTAAAGGGTATGCGCTTCGCCGTCCGTGGCTTCGCTTATCGCTAAACCTCATCTATCTTCCTTGATATTACCGTTAAAAATGTATTATCTGACAGCCCCCTCTACTATCTATTATGTTTAACTAGAGTCACATCATTACTTACCTGAATCTTGTAAAATACGTTCGTAATCCCCTTGTGCTTTTTCTTGTGCTTCTTCAATAGACATACCTTCATCAAAAATATTGGTCCACACATCTCTTAGAGGATCCCACATATAATTGCCTTCTTGAATAACTGGCATTGGATGTGAGTAAGCTGCTTGTGATAAAAATCCTTGAGAAATAGCGTCTTCATTAAGTCCTGGTATATTATCGGAATTCTTTACTGCTGGAATTCTACCAAGAATACTATAAGCTTCTTTCATTACGTCTTCACTTGTTAAGAATTCAAGAAGATTCATGGATGCATTTGGATAGTTTGTATAAATATTGATACCTGTTACTCTCACACCTGAGAAAGTAACTGGATTTTGATCATTACTAAACTTTGGAATTTCTGTAACGCCATATATATCTGATACTTTCGTATCTTCTGTTATACCAAAGCGTCCTTCTTCAACCCAAGTTTTCCAATTTGATTTAATATCTGTCATAACCCAAGGACCAGTGATGGTTATAGCCACTTGCCCTTTTTGGAACCTTGATGGACCTTGATCCCAAACAATATCTTGAATCGTTGCAAGTCCAGGGAACAGTTTTGAACCATCTTTGTTACCATACCAATCTCCTGTTACTGCTTTAATAGCCTCTGTTACTTCTTTTGATGTCATATTAAATTTAGTTGGATCATTATTGTCTTCACCAAATACTCGATAACCATTTCGTGTTAAAAGCGGATAGTTGTGATAGGCATCATACAATTGCCATGCCATAATTGTATGCTTATCTTCTGAACCAGCTTCACCTTCGACTTCTGCTGTGTAAAATCTATCTGCTAAATATGGTATTTCAACACCTGTTCCTGCATAAGTATTACCCCAGCTAGCAATTCCCGCGAAAAGCTCTTCCAAATAGATTTGTTTGTTTTCAAGTTGTTCAAGTAAATTAGAAGCTGTCGTATCGAGCACTGTTGGAAGTGCAGGTAAGGCAGCTAGAATCTGTTTGTTATAAGCTAAGGCAATATTTTCAACAGAGTCTGGAACAGCATACATTTTATCTTCATACATGGTCACCTTATAAGAAGATTCTTGCATGGTTTCCATAATAACTTTTTTATCTCTTTCAGGTAATTCGAATAATAATCCTGCTTCTCTTGCATCAACTACTGCATTATGTGGCATATAAAAAATATCTGATCCCAGACCTGCTGGCCCATCTAATTTTAATTTCGTTACATTCTCATTAATATCACGTTTTTCATAAGTAAGCTCAACATCTGGATACTTCTCTTTCCAAAGCTCAATTAGTTTATCACCATACTCTACATTATCAAGCCATATGGAAAGCTTGGCGTTTTTTTCATTCACATAATGTCCTTTTTCTTCGTCCCACTTTAAATCCTCTGCAAACTTTGCTGTTACAGCAGTTTTCTTGCATCCCGTTATCGATAAGGCCATCATTAACGTCAATATAATAATCCCGATTTTTTTCATGTTATTCCTCCTATAGTTTTCGAGTTATTAATTATAAACTCTTTGTATGATCAAGTAGTCCGTCTTTTGATTAAATTGACGGATACTTTTGCTTGGCTTCCCCATGATTTTTGATTGTATAATGTGTCTACTGCTAGCTCCCCTTTTTTAATTACATCCTGATTAATGGTTGTTAATGGTAACCAGTTTTCCCTGCTTCGGCTAATATTATCAAACCCTATTACACCAAAATCTCTAGGGATTTCAACGCCAAGGTTTTTGAGTCCATCGATAAGACCTAGTGCTAAACTATCCGAAGTACAAAAAGCACCATCAACCCCCATTGTTTTGACTTCATAACTAATATCAAAGCCTTCTTGATATGTAGTAGTATTGACTACAACTAGGGATTCTTCATATCCTGCTTGTTGTACAGCTTTTCTAAATCCTTGATAGCGGTAATAATCCACTTTTTCTTCCGTAATATTTGATGTTAAAATACATAAGCGTTTATAACCTTGTTCTAATAAATGCCTTCCTGCAATAAGACCTCCATACTCGTCCATGGTATTAATGTAGTGAATATTCTTTAGTTTGAACTGACTATAATTATCAACGAGGGCAATAGGCATATCTAGCTTATTTAAGCCCAGAATAAGACTCTTGTTAATTTCACCTACAATAACAATGCCATGTAGACTTCTTCCTTTGGCCCAAGCCACTAACTCTTCCACTGTTTCTGTAGCCTTAATAAACTTAACAATCACATCAAGCCCCATTGAATCAGCCCGATTTTCAATGCCACTAAATAAATAGAAATAAAATGGACTTTCTTGTAACCCACCCAACATATAAGGTGGTAAAAGAACAGCAATCATGTTAGGTTGCTGTGTTACAAGTGCTTTGGCGGCAAGATTTGGTTCATAATTTAACTCTTCTGCAATTCTTAGAATTTCTCGCTTCCTTTTTTCAGAATAACTGGTCACATTTTTATTATTCAAAACGTTGGAAACGGTTGTTATAGATACCCCGACTTGTTCTGCTATATCTTTTAACGTTGCTCTTTTCATATCATCATTCCTCTTAGTCAAACGTTTAACTATAATAATTATAATACACCAGCGCTAATAAAATCAATGATACATTACATTTTCATGATATTACTTAGTTTATTTTTGATTTTTTTGTACACTTTGCATAGTTTAATTTCAACCTATCTTGACTCAGAACAACAAAAATACGGTTTTCAACTAATAAACCTTTTTTTACTTCCATGAAATGGGATAAACTGCTTCGCCAAAATTGAAGAAAGTTCTTCGAAAATAGGTAAAAAAAACGCCTGACTGAATAATAAAACAATCAAACGTCTATAGTCCCTACTTTTTTCTAATTGCAATATGCAAAAAGCCGATAGGATGATTAACTTCCTATCGACAATCCGTCATATCATTCATCTACATATTTTTCTCTGCAATCTTAGCTAACGGACTTCGCTCCACCCGCTTGAGTGCCACGTGTCCAGTAATAGTAAAATCTTTCATCTTCTCTACTGTATACACAAGTCCATTGGACTTGGAATCCACATAGTTATTATCAATCTGATTATCACTAGGGTCACCTAGAAATACGAATTTAGAATGTTCACCTGCTCTTGTCAGCATTAATTTGGCAAGATGAGGTGTCATCTCTTGAGCTTCGTCAACGATAATGAGTGCATTGGTGAATGTTCTACCACGCATATATGTGAAGGTCTTGGTTTCAATAACGCCTCTTTGGCGAAACTGTTCGATGAAATCTTCTACTGTAAAGGTGGGTTTACCACCATGATTTTTACCTGTCTCTTTAATATCCGATAAGTTTTCTATGGCATCATAGAAACTACCCATCCATGGTTTTAATTTCTCACGTTCTGTACCAGGCAAATAACCAATATCATTACCTGCAGCTACCACCGGTCTTACAAATACAATCTTACGATATTTATTAGTCTCAATTACATTCTGTAAGGCTGTAGCAGTAGCGAGTATGGTTTTACCTGAACCTGCACCACCTATGATGGTGACAAAATGGATATCTGGATTCATCAATAATTCAAAAGCCATCTTCTGTTCTCTATTAATAGGTGTCAACCCCCATGCACTATCATGGACATATTTCAGTGGTATCAACTTTTTACCATCATATCTTGCCAATATTTCATGGGTCGTCTGATCCTTACTTTTTATATGAAAAAATTCATTAGGATAGATGGGTTCTTCCATCTCAGGTACTTCAAGTCCACCATCGTAGATTTGATCAATCTCTTTTGATAACAATTCCATTTCTGTATAACCCTTGTAAATGGTATCAATGTCAATACGATCACTCTGATAATCTTCCACTTCAATACCGAGAGATCTACCTTTTATAGCCATGTACAAATCTTTTGTTACCAAGGTGATGTTTTTTCTTTGTACACCTTCTTAAGGCTTAATACAACTGCCAGTATTCTTGAATCATTTTTCTTAACATCAAAGCCATTGGGAAGGACATCTGTATCCATATGATTAAGTTCTACTCTTAGGACACTTGCATTAGGTAATGCGATACCTGTTTCAATATCACCTAATTCCATCAATCGTTTAATCTCTTTGGCTACACGTCTAGCATGAAATCCGACTAAACCTTCTCTTCTTTTTAGGTTGTCAAGTTCCTCTATACAAAGCAATGGTATAATAATATGACTATTCGGGAAGTGATGCATGAATTCTGGGTCATGAATCATGACATTGGTATCAATAATATAGTTTTTAACCATATAGCGCCTCCTCCAAGAGCTCTATTTCTCTATGTCTATGAGCTGTAAACACCTCCTATGATTAAATATCATCCTATATTATTATATTCTTCCATCTCTTTTAATAACCCATAATTTCTATAAAATATTGATTGTCATGGAAAAGCTATCCCAAAGTCATGGTACCATCTACAATTTGTCTGATAGCACTTTTAATAAAGCCTTTTGCAATAGGGTGTAGATTGGGTGCTTTCTCGAAAATATAGCGTTTCATGACTTCTATATCATTTGTTAACGGGATAACATAGTCGCCTGTTCCTTTTGTTTGATACAAGCCTATATGGGCATAGACGGTATCGCCTATAGCTACTCTTGCTCTGGCATAGCCACCAATGGCGACTTCTCCAGCTATAGCACACCCACCTAAAGCCATATAGCCTCCTATGGCTACTCCACCACAAGCAAATAGCCCAGCTACAGCTACCCCACCAACAGATATACCGCAGGATATGCCAATAGCACCAAGACTTATTAAAAGCCCTATGCACAGTACCCCTAGGGATAAAACACCTATGGAACATAATCCCAAACTGATGATGCCAATAGCCACAGGCCCTATAGCTATAATACCTTTTGCTACACCAAATGGGTTTTGATTAATGTGTATAAGGGGTATTCCAAAAAGTGTTTTTTGGGATTTGTATTCTCCGCTTACTCTATTCATACCACCCTTTACCTGTATTAAAGGCATGCCTAAAAAAGTTTTTTCGGATATATATGTATATCTGCCATGATAGACATCATCCATGTTATCCATAAACTCTTCTGCCACATCTTTTGGCTCCCCTAATAATTGATAGGGGTCTGTCTCATGTAGTTCTACGGATTTTTCTTCTAACATGCAGTAGAGGTCATAGCGTATGCGCTTTTTCACTCTTGGCTGGCATGGTATTCTTCTTAATACTTGATTAACATATTTTTTATAACCCTTATCCATCGACTACTCCTCCTCTATTCTCAAAATCTTATTGGTCACATGAACAAACTCTTTCCAGCCACTTAGATAGCTCTGTATCTGAGCTGCTCCTACTTCTGTGATGCGGTAGTACTTCCTAGCTACCCTTCGTTTTCCTTCTTGCTGAAACGTATAACTCTCAATAAGCCCACTATCCTCTAATCGATATAACACAGGATATAGGGAGCCTTCTTTCAATGTATAGAAGCCATCACTTGCTTGCTCTAGCTTCTGAATAATCTCATAACCATACATCTCTTTTTTATTAATAAGGCTTAGAATAATAATCTCTAAGGTACCTTTTTTCAATTGTTTTTTTATCCGATCCACAGAAGTTTCACCCCTTTACTAAGTATTTAGTATTACTAAGTATATAATAACGCTAGGTATGTACCTTGTCAAGTCTATATAGCGACTAAAGTAACTTCGCCTCGTCCACAAAGTAGATTTGTCATTAGTAAAGAAGAGTAATGGTTCTTTCATCATACCTTGTGTATGCATTTTATGGGTTGCTATAGAAATAAAAAAGTCAAGCCCTCAACGTATTTCTACGTAAGTACTTGACCTGAATCCTAGTTATTATCTCAATTTTTCGGAAGATAGATTTGCCCTCCAGCTATGCCTACTAGCATCATCGAACAAAAAATCGCTAATAGGATTGAAATCATTCAAATAAGAGATTGTCTGTGATAATTTTCTATTTCATTATTTTCCTGATAATACATCCATGTTTTTTTCAACTCTCTTTTTTTAGCGCAAAGGAACAGCGCGTATAATATCACCAATAATATCTTCCACACTTTGCTGATGCCAATCAATCTTCACATCATAATACATCTCATATAACGGTGATCGTTCTTCATAGACATCTCTTAGTGAATAGCCTTTCTTTTTAGCTATCCCTCTGGTTTTTATGTTTTGCACTCTTCGCTTAATCTCTTCATAGGATACATGCAAGTACACAATGGTCCCCTTTTGCTTTAAGTGTTCCATGGCGTCCTCCCGAAAGACCACACTACCACCTGTAGCAATAACAGCTCCTTCTTCATGTATACTTTTAATGCCATCTCTTTCTATATCAAGAAACTTATTCATGCCTACCTCATTAATGATATCTTGCAACAAACGATTTTCACGATGCTGAATGACAAGATCAGAATCAATAAAGTCCATGCCCAAGGTTTTGGCAAGAACAACACCTATAGTGCTCTTTCCCGCTCCAGGCATACCAATTAATACAATATTTTTCATTTTTTTCCGCTCCTATGCTATCCCAGTTCCTACGACGTGATACTTCATTTGTCTTGGCATTAGCCTATTTTGCTCTATATTATACTAGATATCCATGAGCCTTTCAATACATCCCTTATCTATTCTCATCTAAATTATTTTTTTTAATTTTTCTTCTACCATATTTTACTATTTACTGGCAAAAAATACCCCTTTACCTCGAACACATGTTCGTGTATACTTGATTTAGAGGTGTTACTTATGGAACGTACAATTTTTCATATTGATGTGAATTCGGCTTATCTCAGTTGGTCGGCAGCTTATCAGTTACAACAAAAAGTATCTTGTATCGATCTTCGTACCATCCCATCCATTGTAGGTGGTGATGAATCGAAACGTCATGGTATTGTTTTGGCCAAATCCATTCCCGCTAAAAAATTCGGTATTGTTACTGGCGAATCCTTGTTTAGTGCTAGAAGTAAATGCTCATCTCTTGTGATTGTGCCACCCAACTACAAATTATTTATGAAGTGCAGTGACTATATGGTGGATGTCTTCAAAGAATTTTTCCCTTTAGTGGAACGCTATAGTGTGGATGAATGTTTCCTTGATTATACAACCATGGAGCACCACCATGGTTCACCTGTACAGTTTGCTCATTATCTCAAAAACAGAATCGCCAAGGAACTTGGATTTACCGTTAACATTGGCATTTCCCATAATAAACTTCTTGCCAAAATGGCATCGGATTTCCAGAAACCCGACAGAGTCCACACCTTATATCCCCATGAGATTAAGGAAAAAATGTGGCCTTTACCCGCTGGTGACTTATTCATGGTTGGGCGAGCTACAAAAAGAAAACTGCATGCACTGGGCATCTATACCATAGGCGAATTGGCCTGTACCGATCCCGAGCTACTTCACACACACTTCAAAAGTCATGGCTATGTGATCCATGCTTTTGCTAACGGCTTAGATGATTCCACCGTAAAACCTTGCGCACCAAAAGCTAAAGGCATGGGTAATTCAACCACCATTTCCTTTGATGTGGAAGATTCTAGAACAGCTAAATTGGTACTTCTCTCATTAACAGAAACTGTTTGCATGCGCCTAAGAGATGCTGATATGCTAGCCAATGTGGTGAGTATCAGCATAAAATCCAATGAATTTATTGCTCTTTCTCACCAAATGCAACTGCCAGAAGGTACTTCTATTACCCATAAGATCTACCAAGCAGCCTGCCGATTATTTGATGAAGCTTGGAATAAGGAGCCTATACGCCACCTTGGCGTTCGTGTATCTGCTCTTAGTTCTAATGAAAGCACACAACTCAGTTTATTTGATTTTGACAAACACGAGAAGTTATCTGCACTAGATGCATCCATTGATGAAATACGCCTCAAATATGGCAAGACTTCTGTGATTAGGGCATCCTTTTTACACAGTGGACTTCGACCTCTTAATGGCGGTATGCCCGAGGAAAATTACCCCATTATGTCCAGTCTTTTATAAATTGTTTTGTTTTAAGATGTTAAGGAAGGATTGATTCCATGAAAGTCATTATGGAACCCGTAGAAATGATTGGCTGGTTTGATTTAAAAGGTGTTCTTATGCCCATTAAATTCAGGCTAGAAACAAAAGATCATGAGCTAAAAACCGTAAAGGTAAATAAAGTCTTATACCATACAGAAGAAAAAATCGCAGGTAACCCCATTAGAACCTTCGCTTGCATTGTGGTGGTTAATGGTGTGGAAAAATCTTGTGAATTAAAATACGAATTAGGTACCTGTAAATGGGTATTGTTTAAAATATAATAGCAAGGGACTCACGAAAACACTATCTGGAGCTAGAAACTTTTAAGGCATATAATAGGTTAATCTATTATATGCCTTATCATATTAGTCAATTTCCATGGGATAATCCTTACTAACCATCTTATATTCCCTTATAACACTATAAGAACTCAAAGCAGAATAACCCACAACCTACTTAGTTTGCTTAGGTGGATGGGTATAACAGTGATAGCAGACAGGTACGTATTTTTCAAGTCCTCCAATATCAATAGACTCTCCCTCATAAACAGGCTCTCCATCTACCAGCTTCAGATTATGTGTTGCTTTATGATTACAGTACCAACAGACCGTCTTAATCTCCTCTAATTTATCCGCAAGTTCAAATAGGCGCTTAGACGCATCAAATAACTCCAATGTATAGCTGACACGAAGTCCATAACAGATAACAGGTGTATTATATACATTAACAATTTTTCGAAGTTGGTCTATATGTTTTGGCAATAACATGTGACATTCATCCACTAAAATACAATCAATCTTTTCCTTCTGTTTAAGATGTGCCTCATATAGAGCAAATATATCTGTATCATCAGCAATAAGCTCTGCAGGCATTTTAAAGCCAGCTCGTGTGGCAACATGTCCGTCACTTCTTGTATCTATTTCAGGAATTAGCAATATTACTTCTTTTCCCTGGGTTTGATAATTGTGAGCTGTAGCAATGAGGTTCAATGATTTTGCTGAAAAAACCGTACCGTACTTAAAAAACAATTTAGCCATATGTATTCTCCTAATCATTCATTCATATTATGTCTTATACAACCGTCCTTGAAGGTGATACTATAATTATTACATACAATAATTTGTAACTCAATAAAAATTTATTAGTCCATAAGACCTATTATTCTTTTCGTTTTTATAGTTCTATCGAATCATTTCATGTTTTTTTCAAGTTTTGTGTAACCTTTTAGGGTGTTTTACATCTTATATATATAGAGGGAGTATTTTTAATACATACTCATTAAATTTTTATATACATTAGAGCAATTGCCCTTGCTCTTGGTACCTAGTTAGGTACACTTATTTGAAGCAATACATATTATTGCTATTCCTAAATAAAACCATGAGGTTGCCCTGCCTCATGGTTTTATTTTTGCGTTTTTTTATAACTTGAAGAGCTGTATCATGGAAAGCATTTCATACCTATGCTTAACACGATACAGCCCTTAATCGATTGTTAAATCATTAAGTTACTTATAATCAACCCATGAAGAACCATTATCGGCAGAGCGCACACAATTCTCAATGAAACGTACACCTTCTAAACCGGCATGGATATCTGGGAACCAAGTTTTGTCCACTGTTTCTTTTTCTCCCCTAATCATAGCATTAATAGCAATACCATAACGTTGATATAGATTAGACCAAGATTCAAATAATCCTTCTGCATGACCACATCCAATACGGTCACTGCTTACTGCCTTATCATCATGATATAAGTAACCATGACCTCTATCCAATAATTGCTTTGGCTTTCCTTGAACTTCATATACTAATTGATTAGGATGTTCATCCCACCATTCAATGGATGCTTTGGAACCTACTATACGAATTCTTTGTTCATGAATACCACCTGCATTAACCGCTGATACCCATAGATTACCTACAGCTCCATTATTATAATTCATCAGAACAACGGCATTATCTTCCAAAGGTGCTCGTGAAGCAATAAAGCTTTGTCTAGAACACATTAATTTCTCGATTTTCAGATCTGGAATCATTACTTCTGCTAAGTAAAGGGCATGTGTTCCTATATCACCTAATACATAAGTAGGTCCTGCCTGCTCAGGTGTTACCCGCCATTTCAAACCAGGATCATTCTTCTCAACTTCCTCCGAATGCCAACCATGAGCAAAAGACATATTAATAATACGAATATCACCTAAGTCACCATTCTCAATCATTTTTCTTGCTTGATGAACCATCTGATACCCTGTATAACCGTAAGTCACACCAATAACAAGATTATTTTTTTCAGCAATGTCCTTTAATATTTCTGCCTCTGCTACAGTAAAACATAGTGGCTTTTCACAGATGACATGTAGTCCTGCTTCCAACGCTGCTTTTGTCATGTCAAAATGGAACTTGTTAGGCGTAGCGATGGATACAACTTCTACCCCATCACTTCTCTTTGCTTCTTCTTCAATCATGACTTTATAATCTGCATAACATCGATTCTTATCTAAACCAATATGTGTTCCAAAATCTTCACATCGTTCCGGATTAATATCAAAAGCACCTGCAACTAATGAAAACAAACCATCTCTTAAAGCTGCTGATCGATGAATATAACCAATTTGACTGCCTCTACCTCCACCAATCATACCCCAACGCAATGGTCTTTCAAATCTCAATTCTTCATTAAACATTAAAATCTCCTCCTAATATGTGTATGTTTATAAACCATAACCACGATCATTTAAGTAAGCAATACTTTTCCTAGCATCCTCTAAGCTTCCATCAGCTAGTAAAGGATCCCTTTCCTGTTCAATGGTAATCCATCCATTATAATTAATAGCCATTAAGGCTTCTTTTACCTTCTCATAATCAACACTACCTGAACCAATAGGACACATCACACCTTGTTCACAACCCTTGAAAAAACCAGTATGACTCCCTATCACTTGTTCATAGACATCTTGGTTGATATCTTTAAAATGCACATAATCCAAGCGATGAGCATATTTCTTTAACCATTCATGGGGTTGCATTTTAGAATAGTAAAGATGTCCTGTATCCAAACATAAACCTACCTCTTCGGATGAAAGATCATTCATCATACGATCAATCTCGTCTGCAAATTCAATAGAACCACCTGCATGAGGATGGATAACAACCCGCACATCATAGCTTTTTGCAACAAGGCTAATGGCTTTTATATGCTCGACTAATCTTCCCCAATTCTCATCATCTAATCGCTCTGCTTCCTCTGGATGTCCTGCAACGGTATCACGCTGCTCATTAACCGCGTCAATCACCACCAGATAGGGGGTTTCATACCGCTGACCTTCCACCTGTTCAGGCTTTGGCAATTTGGAGAGTAACCCACAGGTTATATGGGTTTTTTCTATAACCTTTTCCATATTAGCTTCAGAAACCAAATCATCATATATGGTACCTGCTACGATGGTTAATTTCCGTTTTTCTAATGCTTCTTGCAAAGTATTAATGTCTTGAGGCAAATAGCCATATGGGCCTAATTCAATGCCTTTATAGCCAGCCAATGCGGCATCACCTAATACTTTTTCATAAGGCGGGTTATTGGGATTATTAACATCTTCAATTCCCCATGCACCAGGCGCACCCGCTATTTTCCAATTCATTGCACATCATTCCTTTCGGGCGTGATTACATAGCATATTTTCAACGATGACTGCAGAGCCTTGACCGCCGCCAATACATAGTGCCGCCACACCATACCTTAGATTTCTTCTTTTTAGTTCATGCAACAAAGTGACAAAAATACGTGCTCCTGAAGCACCTATGGGATGCCCAATTGCAATAGCGCCTCCATTTACATTTACCTTATCTAAGTCAATGCCCAACTCTCTTACCACAGCAATGGATTGGGATGCAAATGCTTCATTAATTTCAAAAAGATCCATGTCTTCTATGGTTAAGTTTGCTTTTTTAAGTGCTCTGTTAATGGCACCAATAGGACCTAACCCCATCATTTTAGGGTCTAACCCGAAATCGCCATACCCAACTATTTTAGCAATAGGCTCCAATTGATTCTCCATAGCATAACGCCATGTAGACAATAAGATTGCTGCTGCGCCATCATTAATACCTGATGCATTGCCTGCTGTTACTGTACCGTCTTTTAAAAATGCTGGTCTTAGCTTTTCCATCTTACTTATATCTGAGTCATACCGGATATATTCATCTTGATCAAATACCGTCACGACACCTTTGCGCCCTTTCATTTTAACGGGTACGATTTCTTCATCAAAACGCCCTGCCTTCTGGGCTTTTTCTGCTTTATTCTGAGAATTTACAGCGAATACGTCTTGCTCTTCTCTTGTAATATGGTACGCCTCAGCTACATTCTCAGCTGTAACCCCCATATGATAATCATTAATCGCATCCCATAGACCGTCTCGAACCATGGAATCAATCATTTCCTGATGTCCCATACGATAACCAAACCTTGCACCTTCAAGTAAATACTTACCTTGGCTCATATTTTCAGTTCCACCTACCAGAACAACTTGGTTGTCTCCTGCTTTTATGGTCTGGGTTCCAAGACTTACAGCACGAAGCCCTGAACCACATACTTTATTAATTGTCATTGCTGGTATGGCTTCAGGAATACCTGCTTTTAGGCTACATTGTCTTGCCACATTCTGTCCTAGCCCGCCTTGTAACACACATCCAAATAATACTTCATCTATATCTTTTGAAGGAATACCTGCACGTCTAATGCTTTCTTCCATTACAATCTTCCCTAGCTCAGAGGGGTGCATGTCTTTTAATGCGCCACCATAACTCCCTACTGCTGTACGTACAGCCGAAAGTATTACAATCGATTCCATCTAGTCCTCCTTCCAGACTTTCACATCATCGTCTATTATCAACGTTGCTTCTGTCAGATGCTGAACTTCCTCTATTGTTGTGCTTTCATGAACTTCTAATAATTTCAGCCCATGCTCTGTGACTTTCATGACAGCTAATTCTGTCACAATGGTATCCACTTTCCCTGCCGCTGTTAAAGGTAAGGTGCATTGTTTTAGAATCTTTGCTTTTCCTTTATTGGTGTGCAAGGTGGATATAATAACTCTTTTGGCTCCTGTTACCAAATCCATAGCACCGCCCATACCAGGTACCATTTTGCCCGGTATAATCCAATTAGCGAGATTCCCATGTTCATCTACTTGTAATGCGCCTAGTACACAGACATCAATGTGTCCCCCACGAATCATACCAAAGGACATGGAACTATCAAAAAAAGCGCCATTGGGTAACACACTTGAATACTGTGCTCCTGCATCCACTATATCAAAGGTTTCATAACCCTCTTTAGGTGAACTACCCATACAAATCATACCATTTTCAGATTGAAAAAACACCTCAATACCTTCTGGTATATAATTAGCCACCTTAGTTGGCAACCCTATGCCTAGGTTAACCACATGTCGGTCATGGAATTCCTTTGCTATGCGTTTTGCAATACGTTCTTTTAATACACTTGTGTTAGTAGACATTATCTCCACCTCCACGAATAATATAATCTACAAATATACTTGGTGTTGCTATGCTTTCTTTATTTAATGCCCCAGCTGGTACTAATTTTTCTGTCTCAACAATAACAGTTTCACCTGCTGTAGCCATCATTTGATTAAAATTATTGCTTGTACCTCTATACGTTGTATTCCCATAACAATCCGTTAGGCTACCACGTATTAAACTTACATCTGCTTTTAGAGGTTTTTCTAATAGATACTCTTGACCATCTACTTCAATAATGGATTTTCCTTCAGCTACGATGGTACCAAGACCAGTGGGGGTTAACACACCGCCTAGGCCGAATCCACCTGCACGTATTCTTTCTACTAATGTGCCTTGAGGCACTAACTCAACATCTAATGTACCTTCATTCATTTGTTTCCCTGTTTCAGGATTTAAGCCAATATGGGAAGCAAATAATTTTTTTATTCTTTTTTCTACAATTAGACGACCAACACCTCGGTGGATGGTTGCTGTATCGGTACATATTAGCGTAATATCCTTGATGCCCATATCTAATACCATATCAATTAACGCTTCTGGTGTACCACAACCCATAAAACCGCCAACCATTAGGGTCATACCATCAAAAAAACAATGCCGAATTTTCTCCCTATTAACAACTTTTCTCATAGCATACTTCATAAGCTACTGGCTTATGAAAAAACACCACCTTCTCCATATATTATCTTTTACCAACCAAGAAGATTGTATTTATCACGAATGACTTTTTTCATTTCTTCCATTGGTTTTTGTACCAATTCAATGCGATCAAATACATTCGGATTCTCTATTGTAAAGGCACGTAACGTGTTACCAAAAGCCATACGAACGGCAGTACCTACATTCATTTTTCCAATGCCATATTGTCTCATCTTAACAATTTGTTCATTAGGTATGCCTGTAGAACCATGGATAACTAATGGAACGCTACTTACTTCATGTATTCTTTTCAATCTTTCAAAATCAATAATCGCCTTTTGCTCTTGCATTTTATGCACATTACCAACTGCTATGGCAATGCCATCCACGTTTACACCATTAATCATTTTCTGCATGTCTTCTACTTCTGTTAAACGCTCTTCTACTTTTAAATGTGGCTCATTATAAGAAACACATCCCACTTCAACTTCAAGAGATATATCGCAAGCTTGACATAAATTTGATATATCTTTTGAATGCTTAATATTCTCTTCTATTGGCAGAGCTGATCCATCATACATAACAGATGTATAGCCGGCTTGTATCGCCTTAACCACTTCTTCCTTTGTCTTTCCATGATCCAGATGTATACATACATCAGTGGTTGATTCTTGCGCCATCATCTTATACAGCGCTCCATAATATTTAAGATCCATAAAACCAGCTGCATCTCTATTGGTCATAAGTAAGGCTGGTGCTCCAAGCTCCTCAGCCACTTCAATAACAATCTTAGCATCTTCATAGCCAAACACATTAAAACCAGGGATAATCTGCTGATTAGATGTTGCTCTTTGCAACATATTTTTCATATTTACTAACATCTAATCCCTCCTACCTCTATAACTATCAATAAAATCTTGTATCTCTTTTTCTGTTGGCATGGCTTCTGAACAACTGTTTTTTTGTACAACGATAGCCGCCGCACCTGCTCCATAACGCATAGCCTCTACAACATTTTTACCTTTGATTAGTGAGCTGACAACACCTCCAGCAAATGAGTCTCCAGCCCCTTGGGACTTCAATGCTTCTACTGGAAATACTTCTCCAACAAAAGATTCTCCTGACTCAAGATATGCTGTTGAGCCTTTACGACCACGTTTAACAATAACCAACCGGGGTTGTTCCCCTAACCAATAATCAGCTGTTACTTGATCATCCTGATTATCTGGCATATCTACCCCTTCAAGAACATCGAACTCTTCTCGTGTCCCGATAATCACGTCACACATACTGGCTGCCATAGAGCAATAAAGGGATGTTTCTTCCATGGAATGCCATGTATAAGGGCGATAATCCACATCAAATATAGTGATGGTTTTGTGTTTCTTTGCAAGCTTCAAGGCTAAAAATACCGCCTCTCGTGATGGACTTGCTGCAAGTGCTGTTCCAGATATAACCAGCGCTTTTGTCTGTTTAATATACGCCTCATTAATGTCATCCATGGTCAATTGTAAGTCTACTGCTCCTGAACGATACATGATAATATCACTATCATTAGGGCTCTTTATCTCAACAAATGCTAGACCTGTTTTGTGATGATTTGAATCAACGACAAGACCACCTGTATCGATACCTTTTGATTTAAAATAGTTTACAATATATCGTCCAAAAGCATCGTCTGCAATCCTTCCGATAAAACCTGTTTTGATACCATAGCGGGAGGTTGCTACGGCTATATTCGCCGGCGATCCCCCTACTGTTTTTGTGAAAGACAGAGTGTCTTCTAAGGGTCGATTATATTCATTAGGGTTGAGATCAATCCCTATACGACCGATGGCAACAACATCCATCTCTCGGTCTTCTTGAAATATGATTTCTTTCATCACACATATCTCCTTTTTTATTCATATTCAATATAAACATTTACCTAATTACTTTCCACTTTTTTGACGATAGGAATCAAGAACAACTGCGCCAACAATAATAATCGCTTTGATTATTTGTTGCCAGTCAGGTGAAACACCTACCAGTGTTAGACCATTGTTTAAAACACCAATGATTAAGGCACCAATAATTGTACCTGATATGTAACCTACCCCACCTGTCAAGCTGGTTCCACCGATTACTGCTGAAGCAATGGCATCTAACTCATAGGATAATCCTGCAGTTGGATTACCAGAACTCACACGAGCCGTAAGGATAATACCACCAACTGCTGCCATTAATCCTGCATAACCATAGACTATAACTAATGATCTTTTTACATTAATACCACATACTTTTGCCGCCTGTTCATTCCCACCAATGGCATATATCGTTTTTCCAAATCGAGATTTTCGCAAAAGAATATGTGTAATAAGCCCCATACCTAAGAAAATAATTACTGGTACAGGTATTGGTCCAATGGTACCAGAGCCTATTGTAAGAAAGGATTCGGATAGATTGCTGATAGGTCGCCCACCTGAATACAAAAGAGCCGCGCCTCTAGCAGCAGTCATCATACCCAACGTGACAATAAATGGGGGTATTCCGGTTATAGCCAAAACTGTTCCATTAAACAATCCACAAGCCGCACCAACAAGTAATCCAATAAGTACTGCTATAAATACATTCTGACCAGGAGCTGCGAAAGACGCTGTAATAACACCAACAAGGGCAACAACTGATCCTGATGATAAATCAATACCACCTGTAATGATAATCAATGTAACACCAAAAGCAATGGTACCAATAACTGCCACTTGTCTAAAAATATTAATGATATTCGCACTTCTAATAAATACAGGCTTAACAAATGTAAAACCAACGACCATTAATAAGAGAATCAATACCATACCATAACGTTTTAACAAATCACTGTTTTTGCTATTTTTAAATAGTCTAGCTACTCTTGAACTCATTCTATGACCTCCTATATACTACTTTGTAGCATACTCCATTATTTTTTCTTGTGTGGCTTCTGCCCCAGTTACTTCTCCTGTCAACTTACCTTCATGCATCACCATAATACGATCACTCATTCCCATAACCTCTGGCAATTCGGAAGAAACCATGATGATGGCTTTCCCATGCTTAGATAGTTCCGACATAATCTTGTGAATCTCAGACTTAGCACCTACATCAATACCTCTTGTAGGTTCATCAATAATTAATATCTCTGGATCCATTAATAACCATCTAGCAATAAGCACCTTTTGCTGATTACCACCGCTGAGGTTACTGATAATCTGATGAATACTAGGTGTCTTGATTTTCAATATATCTCTCTGTGATTCACAATTGCTATTGATTTTCTTCTCATCCATTAACTTAACTTTGTTATCATAAGTCTTTAGATCCGACATAATGGTATTATCAGCTACGGATAATGGCAGGAATAGACCCGTTCTTTTTCGATCTTCTGTTAGAAATCCTAATCCCAGGCTAATGGCATCTTTCGGGGAGTTAATCTCCACTTTCTTACCATGTACGTAGATCTCACCACTTGTCTTGGGCACAATACCAAATATGGTTTCCATTACCTCTGAACGGCCTGCACCCATAAGACCTGCAAAACCTAATATTTCACCTTTTCTTACTTGAAAACTAACATTCTCGAATCTTCCCTTGCAGGATAAGTTTTTAACTTCTAAAATAACATCCCCAAAATTATTATGAACATCTTTAGGGAATATCTGATTGACTTCACGTCCTACCATCATGGTTATTAGAGCATTACTTGTCAGGTTCTCTGATCGTTCGCTACCTACATATTGCCCATCGCGAAATACAGTACATTCATCGGTAATGTCAAATACTTCATCCATCTTATGTGTAATATAAATAATAGCTACTCCATCTTTTTTTAAGCGTCTTATCATTTTAAAGAGCTGAGCTACCTCTCGATCTGTAATGGCAGAAGTAGGTTCGTCCATGATAATAAGATCAGAATTATATGAAATTGCTTTGGCAATTTCAACCATCTGTATATATGCCGTACTCAAATCCTTCATCTTCGTGTGAGGATTAAGATTAATCTCTAATTCATTTAATAATTTTTCTGTTTGTTTATATAGTTGTGCTTCATTCACCATACCAAATCGGCTCGGTTCTCTACCTAAGAAGATATTTTCAGCAACTGTCATCTCTGGTATAGGGCTTAATTCTTGATGGATCATGGAGATGCCTGCATTTAAAGCATCAGCAGTATTGTTAATAACAAGAGGTTTTCCTTTGTATTCTAATTCACCTGAGTCCGGTTGAAAAATACCAATAATAATCTTCATCAGCGTTGACTTACCAGCCCCATTCTCTCCCATCAAACCATGAACGGTACCTTTTCTCACTTCAAAATGAACATTATCTAGAGCTTTTACACCAGGGAATGTTTTCGTAATGTTTTTTAACCGTAAAACAACTTCTGAATTCATAGACCTACTCCTTTAATGATGCCGGGTTGTACAACCCGGCACTATTTTTGTAATACAGGAAAGTTCTACTTTCCTAATTTCCTTGGTTTTCATGTAGTCATAATCGCTCTTGTTCTTATTTCCACATCTCGAGATATGTGTCTACATTCTCTTTTGTTACTTTTTCAAAAGGTACGTCTACATATGAAGGTACCTCTTCACCATTTATTAATTTAATAGCAGACTCAACACTTGTACCACCTTGACCAAATGGACTTTGGAATACGGTTACTTCTAGAGTACCCGCTTTTACATATTCAAGAGCATCAGGTGTTGCATCAACACCAGCTACTACTACATCATCATTCTTCTTAATCGCTGTCAATGCACGAATAGCACCAATAGCCATTTCATCATTATTAGCTATGATTGCATTAATGTTCTCTCCTGATTGTAACCAGTTCTCTGAAATTTCCATACCTTTTGCACGGTCCCACTTACCTGTATCTTGGAATACTACTTTTAGATCAGGATGATCTTTCATAATCTCCATATTACCTTCAGTACGTTTAATAGCTGAATTATGTCCTGACTCACCTTCTAAAATAGCAATGTTTCCTTTTCCACCTAAAGCTTCAGCTACATATTCCATCTGAATATTACCTGCTTTAATATCATCTGAACCAACAAATACATCCGCTCCATCAAACTTTCTGTTAACAGCGATTAGAGGAATACCTGCATTTTCACAAGCTTTAATGAATGGTGTTGGCGCTGATGGATCTACCATAACAATAAGTATGGCGTCCACACCTTCAACAATAAAGTTTTCAACATTAGCTAATTGGGTTGCTGGGTCATTCTTACCATCTGCAAAGACAACTTTTACGCCAAGATCTAAACTTTTTTGCTTCACAGCATCATTAAGATATGTTTGCCATTTGTCTGAGAAACTATTAGATGCAAAGCCTAAAACAATTTCTTTCTCACCTTTTTTCTCTTCCCCACTTGTATTGCTAGTCTTACCAGTATCACCAGATGTATCGTCTTTTTTGTCAGCACAACCCACAAACAATACCGTTAACATCATAACAACCATTAAAAATGATAAAATCTTTTTCATTATATGCCTCCTAGATAATCAGATTATTTTCATACGTATCTTTAGTATAGACATTAGACACAAGAAAAAAAATAACTGGTCTTATTTTTTTCTCATTCCTTATAGAAACTGCAAAACCCTCCAACAGTTTTATCTATCCAAGTTCGTTATGAATGGTTTTATTATATTCTGTTTAATTATATTTGTCAATGTTTTTTTGATCTTTTTTGGTTATTTTGTATATAATTCCTCAAATATTTATTTTAATATTGACATTTTAACAAGATGGGTTATACTATTCATAAGCAAACATAACCATTCGTAATTTTTTTTAATGCAATATAAGTGTGAAAATAAATTTCCCACCATGTTATGACCTCTTCCTTGTAAGCAAGCAAAGTCATGGCAATAATATGAAGTAGTTAATCATTCAATTAATCATTTTTAAGGAGGATTCTTCATGAAAACAAAACGCTTAACAATGGCTCAAGCTCTATTGGAATTTCTTGATAATCAATATGTAGAGATTGATGGCGTTGAAACGAAATTTGTCCAAGGAGTAATGGGTATTTTTGGACATGGTAATGTAGTGGGTCTAGGACAAGCGCTAGATCAATATAAGGATCGCATCAAATATTATGCTGGAAAAAATGAACAAGAGATTACACATGTTGCTGTAGCTTATGCTAAACAAAAAAGGCGAAAGCAGATCTTTGCTTGTACAGCATCAATCGGTCCAGGTTCATTGAATATGGTAACAGCAGCCGGTACAGCTACTGTTAATCGTATACCCGTTCTTTTATTACCTTCAGATGCTTACTCTGATCGCCAACCTGACCCTGTGTTACAGCAAGTTGAGCAACCTTATGATCCATCTATTACAGCCAATGATGCCTTTCGTTCAGTAAGCAAATATTGGGATCGTATACAACGTCCTGAGCAACTGATGTCATCAGCTATTCATGCTATTCGTGTGTTAACGAACCCAGCAGACACAGGTGCCGTTACCCTATGTTTACCACAAGATGTACAAGGAGAAGCTTATGACTATCCCGTTTCCTTCTTTAAAAAGCGTGTTCATCGTATAAGAAGAAGAGAGATTGACGCCTATGATTTAGATCAAGTTATGTCCATTATGAAACATAAGAAAAAACCTCTTGTCATCTGCGGTGGTGGTGTACGCTATAGTGATGCTGAAAAAGAATTGGTAGATTTTTGTGAAACATTTAACATCCCCTTTTCTGAAACCCAAGCAGGTAAAGGTATTATACCTTGGTCTCATAACTTAAACCTTGGTGGCGGAGGCGTATGTGGTACATTAGCTGCTAATCGATTAGCAAAAGAAGCCGATGTCATTCTAGCTGTTGGTACCCGGTTAAATGATTTTGTTACATCATCTAAGTTTGCTTATCAAAACCCTGATGTGACACTTATTACCTTGAATATCAATGATTCAGATGCATATAAAATGGAAGCTGTATCGGTTGTTGCAGATGCTAAGAAGGGACTTTCCCAATTAAAAGAAGCCTTGTTAACAGCCAATTATAAGAGTGCTTATAACCAAGAGATCAGTAAAGCTAAAGAAGATTGGCAATTAGAACTTGATAAGATGGATAACGCTACTTCTAAGGATGGTTTTTGCCAAACAGCAGCTTTGGGTATCATTAATAAAACCATTGACCCTGAATCCATTATCGTATCTGCATCTGGTAGTTTACCTTCTGATCTTGAACGTGTATGGCGACCTAGTAAACCGGATACTTACCACTTAGAATATGGTTTCTCCTGTATGGGCTACGAAGTGAGTGGTGCTCTTGGTACAAAAATAGCATCCCCAGATGTTGAAAGCTATTGTTTTGTCGGTGATGGTGGCTTCTTAATGGGACATTCGGATTTGTTTACTTCTCTACAAGAAGATAAAAAAATTAATATACTCTTATTTGATAATCACGGTCATCAATGTATTCATAACCTCCAACGTTCTCAAGGTATACATACCTTTGGAACAGAGTTTAGATACCGAAACGAAGAAGGCACTGCATTGCTTGGTGAATATACCCATATTGACTTTGCCAAAATCGCTGAAGGTTACGGTGCTATTGCCTACCGTGTAAGTAATGCTGATGAATTAGTAGCTGCTCTTCACGATGCTAAGAAACAAATGTGCTCTACACTTATTGACATCAAAGTCTTACCAGGTACCATGACAGAAGGTTTTGAGCACTTCTGGCGAGTGGGGACAGCTCAAGTAGCTACAGATACCACTGTTGAAGTAGCTGCCATCAACGTGAATACAACTGTAAAAGATAAATGTTTCCCTTACTAAAAGTACTCTTCCACACTAAAAAAATAAAATGGCTTCGTTACGTAAAAGATTTTAATGAAAATAAAACTTTTTTATACTATAAAAAATATATTTGCATAAGGAGAATGGAATATGAGAAAAACAGGAAGTAATATGGATCTTAGCAAACACTTTATTAAACTTGGCTGCGCACCTATCAACTGGACCAATGATGACTTACCTGAACTTGGTGGTGAGCTGACTTTCCAACAATGTCTAAGTGAAATGGCATTAGCTGGGTTTGAAGGTAGTGAAATTGGTAATAAGTATCCTACAGATGTGGCTACATTAGCTTACGAATGTGATATACGGAATATGCAAATCTGTAACCAATGGTTTAGTTGTGAATTTACCACAAAGCCAGAAGAAGAAACCCTACAACGCTTTGAAACCTTAACAAACTTCTTATATGCGTTAGGCGCAAGAGTTGTTGGTGTATGTGAAACAGGTATGACCATCCAAGGTGATATTACCAAGAAGATGTTTGATGATGCACCTGTTCTTACTGATGAGCAATTCCAAAAAATCGCTAAAGGTCTTAATAAGCTAGGACAAATGGCTAAGGATAAAGGTATGAAAATTGGTTATCACTACCACATGGGTACAGGTATTCAATCCATGGAAGAATTTGAAAAATTAATGTCTTTAGTGGACCCTGACTTAGTAGGTGTACTCTTCGATACAGGACACGCTACGTTTGCAGGAGAAGACGCTGTCAGTGTTTTAAGAACGTATATTGATCGTGTTGTACACATTCATCTAAAAGATGTACGCAGCGATGTCTTAAAAAAGGTAAAAGAAGAAAAGTTAAGTTTCTTACAAGCTGTAAAAGAAGGTATTTATACTGTGCCTGGCGATGGTGACATGGTTGATTGGGACAATATCTTCAAAATCATTAGCCAAAGCACATATTCTGGATGGATTGTTATTGAAGCAGAACAAGATCCAGCTATTGCTAATCCTCTTGAGTATGCTAAAAAAGCACGTCGTTTCCTTGCTGAAAAAACAGGTCTGTAAGCCATAAACATAGGGTTGACCCACACAAAAGGAGTAAATCAGAACCTATGGTGGGTCAACCCAAATGAATCATAACTTAAAAAATAAAATAAAACAAAAAACCATTGTATAACCTGGTTTTTTTGTACTATAATAGAATAAGAAAAAACCGAATGGTTGATACGATAAAAGGAGATCATCATGAAAATAAAACAACCTGGCGATTTTTTGCAAGGTATCAATAAAATCGTAGATATTAACGGTCCTCACAGAGATTACCTGATGGACTTTGAAATATTAAGACTTAATAAAGGTGATAAATACACCAATGAAGAACCATTAGAGCGTGCTTATTTATTAATTCAGGGTAAAGTTTCACTATCTTATGCTGATCAAGTAGACACCATGACCCGCCCTAATTATTATGACTATAACCCTGTCACCTTACAACTAGCTCCATCTACATTGGTTGAAATAGAATGTGTACAAGATTATACCGAAATTGCAGTTTTTAAATCTGAAAATGATATTATTCAGCATAATATTTTAAGAAAACCTGAAGATACAGTGGTAGAGGAGCGAGGAAGAGGATTCATGAATGAAGCAGGTACGCGAATCACACGTACTATAATTGATAAATCCATCGATCCAGATTCTAATCTTATGTTAGGTGAAGACATGCACTATCCTGGAAAATGGGCTGGATTTCCTTCTCATCATCATGAACAACCTGAAATATATTTTTATAAATTTCATCCTGTGAATCAAAAAGGGTTTGGCTTACTTAAGCTTGGTGATGATGCCATTCTCCTAGAAGAGAATGATACTGTATTGATTCCGCCTGGTATGGACCATCCTCAAGTGGCAGCACCAGGTTATGCCATGTACTTTATCTTCGCCATCCGTCACCTAGAAAATAACCCTTATATCCGCCCAACTTTTATTGAGGAGCATTTATGGGTGGAAGAACCAGACGCCATTTTATGGCCTAATAAGAAATAACAGGATTGTAAATCCATAAGCTTTATGCTAAACTATCAACGACTATAATAATGGTAAAAGTGTCAAAAGTAAAGTTTCCCTAATGGCTATACAAGATTCAAGTTCACTATTTCCTTTTGACACGATTACCCATAATAGAAGGTGCTAATATGTTTGCCATACAAAGATCAGAAAAAATTCTCGAATTACTTGAAAAAAAAGGAATCGTTCATGTTCATAACCTTGTTGACTTATTTCAAGTAAGCGATGTAACCATCCGCAAGGACCTTAATAAGCTTCAAGAACAAGGTCTTATTACAAAGACTCACGGAGGAGCCGTACTCAATAAGAATAACACCTTAACAACACCTCCGAAAAGTACACTATCACCCACAAGCATTACTATGAAGAAAGAAAAATTGGCAGCTGCAGCTTATTCCTATATCCAAAAAGGAGATACAATATTCTTAGGTTCAGGATATACGTGTGCTGCGTTAGCACGACATATTAAAAGAAGTGACGATGTATCTGTCATCACAAATAACTTAGAAGCCGCCCTCACATTAAAAGAAAAATGCAGAACTTTAATTTTAATGGGTGGTGAAGTCATTGTCTATGATAATTACACCTTTACCACCAATCCCCAAATTAGTGAGTATCTAAAATCCTTTAATATTAATAAGACCATTACCAGCTGCTCTGCTATTGATAAGAATTTTGGGATATCTGTATCGACAGAAGTTAACCATAAGATTATAACCTCTGTCCTGGAAGTAGCCTATAACTGGTATTTATTAGTGGATGAATCCAAATTCAATCAGGTATCACCCTATAAAGTAGCAGATGTGAGTAGCGTTGATATGATTCTTAGCGACATAAAATCCGAGGAATACAGCAATTTTAAAAATATTATAACCATATAAGTGGGGTTATCCACATTTTCCCTGTTGATAACCCCCTTTTCTTGGGGATAACTTTATTCCTTATCCACAAAACTGTCGTATCTAGGATTCAATATTGGGTTAAACCTTTTATAACAGTCATCTTGTCGTTTTTTAAGATGTGGATAAGCATTTTGTGGATAAAAGTCTTTTTTCATTTTTTACCAGTATATTTTTCCCCATATATTCCAAAATAATAATGACTTTTATATATGGAAGGAGAAATATTTCATGAGATTTACAACAGGTATAATTGTAGGTAGTGTTATCGGTGCATCTTCTTTAGCCCTTATGAACATGGATAAGCGAGAAGTACGTAAAATGCAAAGAAAAGGCAAAAAAATGATGCATAAAGCAGAACGTCTTATGGACGATCTAAAAGGCATGATCTAATGATAAAGGAAACTCCTACGGAGTTTCCTTTTATACTGTTTTCCTTTTTTTTGGGTTGATTTCAAGATGAATCCATGGTTTAATAAAGGTACTTATGACTACGTACCCACTAACTTAATAAAACTAAAAAGGAGCTATTTAATGAAACAACTTCTAAGGAACTATGTGTCTAAATCAGCCAGTTATCTGGAAATTGTCATTGCTGCTTTTACACTCATCGGTATTGCAGTACTTTCAGTCATTATTGCTTATGATTTATATGTCATTGTTTCAAAATTCCTTCAAGGCAATTTTGAAGTCAAAGTGGAAACCTTTCTTGCAGATGCCTTACAGATTATAATTGGTATTGAGTTTATCAAAATGCTTGCTAAGCATACCCCTGGTAGCGCCATTGAGGTGTTACTATTCGCCATTGCCAGAAAAATCATTATCGAACACAATACCATGGTAGATACACTGCTTGGTGTGGTTGCTATTAGTATTCTATTTGCAACTCGAAAATTTCTTAACAGCCAACATCATGAATCTACAAAAGGTATGATTTTTAACAGTGGTACATTTGTTAAAGATGTGAATAAAACTTATGGAACAACGCTTCCTGAAAGCATGGGGCACACCATCGCTGGAGTGCTTTATAATCAAGCAACAGAAAATAATATACCCATTAAGACAGGTTGTAAGGTTAATGTCAGTGGAACCGAAATTGAAGTGTATTCCATGGATGATGAACTCATTAAACAAGTCATTGTTCATAAGTAACATCTATACATAAAACGCCTATTATCCCCTATCTTCTTAAGAATTGCTATAAGAGCACTTCTAGTCAGATAATGGGGTAATAGGCGCTTTCAACGTTATGTCCCTTTATTTAGCCTTTATATCAATCTGCAACATCTTAATCATATAGCGATAAATCGTATCGATATTTTTTTCATCATCGTCTATTTGAATCTTTTGCAACTCTACGAATGCATCCACTCCTGAAAATTCAAAAGCAAGCGTAACCAATAGGTTCTGCCATACAATAAGAAATATCTTATCATCTGGTTTCTTAATAATGCCTTCTTTTTCTCCTAAATCTGTGATGGCTTGTAATATATCAAACAATTTCATACGAAAGCTCATCATGACGCCCTTCATCTTTGCATGCATAGGTATCTTAGATCCTGTGGTTCTCTTACACTCACTCATCATGAATAGATAATGATTGTTACCTTTCCTAATCCCTTTCATGACCAACTTTATGAGTGTTTTCATGGTACTTTCAAAATCCTTATGGCCATCTAGAAGGGTTTTTTTAATGGTATCCATATAAGTCTCACCGACATATTGAACCGTTTGTTGAATGAGCTCTTCTTTATTTTCAAAGTATTCATAGATCGTGCTTTTTCCAATATTAGCTTCCCCAGCCACTTTTGAAATGGTAATACCATGAATGCTATCACGATTAATAATGGTTGCTGCCGCCTCTAATATACTCTTTCGTTTACTCATAAATTCGATTCCTTCTTTAGTTATTTTATTTGCCCTATCTGTACTACTTGTTATGCTTTAACCGACCCTTTAAGCCATTAAATAACGAGTAAATGACCGGTACAACAATCAGTGTTAAGAATGTTGACATAAGTAATCCACCAATAACGGTGACACCAAGAGGTGCAATCATCTCCGCCCCTTCTCCAGGGACAAAAGCTAATGGTGCAAGAGCTAATATCGTTGTAAGAGCCGTCATAAGAATTGGACGTAATCTTACGCTTCCTGCTTCTATTATAGCATCTTTTGGCGATTTTCCAACCTGAATAAGCTTATTCATATAATCAACGAGGACGATACCGTTATTTACAACAATTCCTGTTAGAACAATCATACCCAAGATAGCTACAATACTAAGTGGCGTACCCGTAAGGAATAATGCAATAAAAGCACCTGTAAACGCTAATGGCACACTAAACATGATAACAAATGGGTATAAGAAAGATTCAAACTGAGATGCCATGATCATATAAACTAAAACTGCTCCCAATAATAAAGCCAGTAATAAACTTTTAAATGAGTCTTGAATCTCTTTGTTTTCCCCTGATAGATCAACGCTGTAGCCATCCGGTATCTGTATATCTTTTAATTTTTCTTCCAGTATGTCACCCACTTTACCACTGCTCTTACCTTCTTCTAATTGAGCAGTTACACTGATCACACGTTTTTGATTATTTCTATTAATAGTAGAATAGCCAGAGGTCTTTTCAATATCTGCTATGTCTGATAAGACAACCTCTTGTCCTGTCATTGAAGGGAATGTTAATTCCTCTAGAGCATCAATGGTAAGTGATGTGTTGGCTGATTCATTGATATATACATCCAGTTGCTGCCCATCCACTTCAAGAGTCGTCACCTTTTCATCTTGTAATCTTCCTCGGATGGTTCCTGCCATCTGACCTACCGTTACACCGAGAGGTCCTGTTATTGCATTCTCTGTGGTAATACGTATCTCAGGAGCCCCTTTTACAATACCATTGTTAATCTCTACGGTTCCATCTATACTTCTAACGGCTTCTTCCACTTCTAGAGCTAATCGTTCGAGTTCACTAAAGTCCTCCCCTGTTATATCCACTTGTACAGGTACAGTTGAAAATGCCATACGATTCGATGATACGGATTTTACTTCTATGTCACCATCTACGTCTTTAGCTATGCGCTCTCTTAAGTCATCCGTTAGTTCTTTTGTGGTTTGATCACGCTTATCCTTTGATACAAGAACCAAATTGAGTGTTCCTGAGCCAGCGCCACCGCCGCCCATCATGCTACCAAAACCATTACCTCCGCCAACAGAGGCACTAACAGTCTCAATTTCTTTGTATTCTTTTAAGATTCCTTCGATTTCTTTCACCATATCCACGGTTGCTTGGAATGTAGCACCCTTATTAGAGGCTGTAATCTCTATTTGACCTTCATCAGAGGCTGGAATAAGCTCTGTTCCAATAGTCAAAGCACCAAATATACTGGCTACAAAAACGAGTATGGTTAATACTAGCACCACAATACGATGACGTAATGAGCCTTTTAATAACCGAACATAGAGGGCATTAAAAGAATCCATGAGTTTATGATGCGTACTTGAATCAGGACGCTTAATTAAACGGGATGACATCATGGGTACTAAGGTTAAAGCAACCAATAAACTGGCAACCAAGGTTAAAGCAACTGTTATAGCTAATTCTTTAAATAACTGTGCAGTCATACCTTGAACAAATATAACAGGTAAAAAGACAGCGATGGTCGTAAGGGTTGATGCTGTAACAGCACCTGCTACCTGTTTACTACCGATTATTGCAGCTTCTACTCTACTTTTACCCTCTTTTCGTATACGGTAGATATTCTCAAGAACAACAACCGCATTATCCACCAGCATACCTATTCCCAAAGCTAACCCACCTAAAGATATAACATTAAGGCTTATGCCGCTTAACCATATGAACGTAAAGGCTACAATGATACTAATGGGAATGGCTGCACCTATAATAATCGTTGGTCGAATATCTTTTAGGAAGATAAACAAGATAAGAATCGCAAGTAACGCCCCTATGATAGCATTTAAGCTCACAGAAGATACCATGTTTTTAATATATTTTGATTGATCCAGGGTCGTTATAATATGCATGCCTTCATTTTCTTCTTTTATCTGGTCAATGGCAGCATTCACTTTATCTGCCACATCTGTCGTATTGTATTCAGACTGTCTTTGGATCATAATGGATATACTGTCTTCACCATTGACTTTCGTATAAGTGTTCTTATTAGCTTCCACTTCATTAACAGTAGCAATATCCTTTAATTTTATGGCCATCATAGAAACTGCTTGTGGTGAAGGGTTCTGCCCGTTTGTATCTGATGCAGCGTTTTGACCATTTGCACCTGTCATAGGTACAGGTATTTCCATGAGAATAAAATCTTCTAGAGCACTAATGCTATCGATTGTACCCGTTGTACGTATGGTATAATCTTTATCACCATCTGTAATGCTTCCTAATGGCATATCTAGATTAGATGCTTTTATAAGGTTAGCTACCATGTCTTGTTCTAAGCCAAACCCTTTTATTTTTTCGGAATTCAAGGTAATCTCAATTTGTTTTTTACTACCACCCATAATGCTTACAGAAGCGACGCCTTCTATTCTTTCAAGCTTTGGTTTAAGGCTTTTTTCAGCAAAATCAGTGATTTGACTCATATCACTACCTTCTTGAGTGACTGAAAATCCCATAATAGGCATCATGTTTGGATTAAATTTAATGATCATGGGCGAGGTAACAGACTCTGGCAAGAAACTTTGCATCTGGTCTAATTTCTCACGCATATCCATCATGGCCACATCCATGTTAGCAGCTTCCACAAACTCAACAATAACAAGGGAATGATGCTCAGATGAGATGGATTGAATATTTTTTACATTCTGCACTGTAGCAAGTGCACTTTCTATGGTCCCTGTCACCATACCCTCCACTTCTGCAGGACTTGCCCCCACATATGTAGTTGATACAGCTGCATAAGGTATATTCATATCTGGAAATAAATCCATGGTTAATTTTGAAGATGATACTGCTCCAAATATAACAAATATTAGTACAATCATAACAATAGTAACGGGTTTTTTTACACTAAATTTCGATAACATTATTTCTCCTCTCTTATGCCTTGTTTTAGATTTCATTTTCCGACCGAACGTTCGGTCGGTGATAATATCTATCATAATTTCTTTTTTTATATTTGTCAATAGAAAAATTTTTTTAAGTCTTTCCAAATAGTGACTATACCTTTCAGCATCCCTAATTTATAAGGATGTTATACCATGGTTATTCCACAAAAACTAAGAATGTCTATATTTTTGTAGTAAAAGTCATACTAAACTACTTTTTGTGGATAACCATACCATAACCTATATGAAATTCCTATACAATGTTAAAAATAAAAAAGCTACTTCATGCATTCATATGGTTATGAATCATAAAGCAGCTTTTTTGACTATATTTTTGGCTATTGATTAATTTTAAAACTTGAAATGCTATCCAGTAATGCATCTGCCATATGGGCTAACTGCTCTGCTGATTTAGCAATTTCTTCTGATGTTGATGTTTGTTCTTCTGTAGTGGCTGTTACTTCCTGTGCACCAGCAGCAGATTCAGAAACAACTTCTACAATATTGCCAACAGCTTTAGATACCTGAGCACTGGACTCTTTTGTTTCTTCAATGAGGATGACTACATCCTGTATGTATTGCCCTACGCCTCCAATGTTATCGTTAATGGTATGGAAAGCGTTCTCTGACTCTTTTACCGATTGAATACCCAAATCAACTTTCTCGTTTTCCTCGAGAATTAATCGATTAGCTGTCGTAATTTCACTCTGAATCTCCATGATTAAGCTCTGAATACCCTTTGCTGATTCACCTGATTGGAAAGCTAACTTTCTAATCTCTTCAGCCACAACTGCAAAACCTTTACCTTGCTCACCTGCTCTAGCAGCTTCTATCGCTGCGTTAAGTGCCAGGAGATTGGTCTGTTCTGCTAATTGGGTGATGACTTCATTAATGTTACCAATTTCATCTGATTGTGTATTAAGTACTTCCATGACTTTTACCGTTTGCTCTGAGCTTGATTTTATGCTGTTAATATGCTCAATAGTCTTACTAATAACCTTTTGTTCTCTAATAGATGTTTCTTGAACATTATAGGCTTTTTCAGACATTTGCTGAGTAGCAGCACTTGACTTATTTAACTTATCATTCATCATTTCTACTAGGTGACCAGCTTCAGATACATTGGTCACTTGGATTTCTGCTCCTTCACTAATCGATGTCATACTCTTAGCAATTTCTTCTGCTGCAACACTACTTTCTTCTGAAGCAGTGGATAGTTGCTGACTAGATGCAGCTAAATCTAAGGAAACCTTCTTGATATCCATGACCATTGATCGGATACTGGAAACCATGGTGTTTAGACTTCTACTGATTTGATGGAGTTCATCCCCCTCAGACGCTTTATATGTCTTACATTCAGCACATCTTTCGATCTTAGATATAATACCTGCTTGTCTCTCACCTTCACATAATGTCTCAGGAATCTCCCAACACTTTAAATTATCATTTTTATAGGCTGGGCATTCTAACTCCTTGCAGTCCAAGACTTCCCAACATTTCTTCATCTTTTTCTCATCTAGATTTATGGTTAGATCCCCTTTTGACGCTGTATTAAGTGCTTCTTTCATGCGGGTAATCTTTTTTACCATGCGGGTACTATTGTAGACACCAAAAACTAATCCAACAAGTGTAAATAAAATTGCATAGAAAGATAGTTTTTTCTGCATATCCTTAACCGGTGCCAAATAGACGTGTTGGACGGCATTGATGGATAATGACATATCGCCAACAGGCATGTACATATTAAGTTTTGCCAGACCCTTATAATTATAGATAATCTCATCTGATTTTCCGCTTGTCATGGCCTCAGCATGGGCATTTAATTCTGGTATGTTAAAATCCCTTACATTATTACCCACGTTATCAGGATCTGTGTGATATAATATTTTACCTTCTTTATCTAATAAATAGACCGTACTACCTTCTGATAACTCGACACCATCTAATATTTTACCAATGATGTCAAATTTGATAGCAGCTGCAAGAACGCCTATAACTTCATTGTTTTCATCTTTTATTGGATTACTAACAACTTGTACTGGGTCACCTGTAAAACGAGAATCCATGACTTGGCTGATATATGCATTACCTTTTACACTTGCTATATAATAGTCGCGGTCTGAAAAATCTTTTCCTTTACTATCCAGTACGTCATACATGACAATCCCATTAGTGTCAAGGATGTAAGCATTTTCTAAATAGCTTTGTTGCTCCACATATTCTGATAAAAATTGCTTGATAGCCATTCCATTTCTTAATCGAATCCCTTCTCTTACATTGTTCAAATGACTAATCATCATGATTTCATGCAAAAGATTTTCTTGTTTAGCTAATATGGAACCGCTCACACCTTCTAATTGGTATTGCAGTTGTTTCTCAATTTCTACTGTTATAGCCTTTTTACTTTGATAAGTACTTATGAATGTTAGTATTGAAGCTACCAAGATAATTAGAAGAGAAGTCGATAAAATCATTTTTACCATTAAACTATTCTTAACTTTCCTTAACCCAAATTTTTTCTTGGCTTTTGATGATTGATCCTTGTGTTTACCTATCATGTTATACCCTCCTTGATAACAGTGTCACTAAATCAGTCGCTCACTAAAATAATAAAATGATTTCTAACCCTTTTATTATTTTGGTGCGGTGTCCCTAGGTTAAAGCTTTAGATGCTAATAGAATAACCTATAAGGTTATTCATCTACCTATTATTCCTTAATCCAGACCAGTTGAGATATGTTCACGAAGCTTATTTGCCAGCATGCTATATAATATAAAAGGTTTTAAGAGCGCAAAAAATATCCATATAATATACGACAATAACATCCTCTGAGCTGAAGCTACGTATATTGTATGCTAACAAATCATTTAAGAATTACATATCTCTGAATTACGAAATAACCATCTAAATATACAAACATGCAAACAAACCTATAATTTCCCCCGTTAATACCCAATTATTGTAAAACAACAAACATAAGTCATTTATAACTCTCTTAATAAAATTATGTACTTTAAGACGTGTATAAAATTGCATATTTTGTATTTATTTGGTAATAATTATTATAATATGAATTGCTATAATTTACAAGTAGGATGTTAATCGTTTAACCTATTATACAGGCTCACTTTTCTGATACAAATATTAATTTTATATTAATTTTCCATGATATTTTACTTCATATTAATAAAATTTGTTATGATGAAAGAAGATTAATAGCGGTATCACCAATGCTTGTAATTTGCAATTAAGGAGGACAACATACATCATGAAAATTCGTTGGAACAAACAATACACAACCATTAGCGTTTATGCCCTTTTGGTTATATTCGCGGGTCTTATTTTTTATAAATTTATCGGAAATTGGGATGAGACTAAGAAATTTTTAAAAACATTACTTCAAACCTTATCACCTTTTATACTGGGCTTTTTAATTGCGTATTTTATAGACCCCATGGTTGTGTGGTATGAAAAAATAGTTACTAGATTTCGTATTAAGAAATTTCAAATTAAAAATAAGAAAGTCAAGCGATCTCTTTCTATCTTATTTACTTACATAACTGTCCTTGGCTTTATCATTATGATACTTGCTTTTGTTATTCCCGAACTGGCTAAAAGTATCGCTAATTTAGTCAATGCTCTACCTGATTTTTCTACGGATTTTGTTAATAAACTCACTGTATTTATTGAGGATAAATCTTCTCAATTCGAATTTATTGACCCAGCTAAAGTGGAAGCTACCATCAAAGAATATATTCCCTCTACCATTGACTCCGCAAAAGACATCGTTCCAAGTATTATGAATTCGGTATTTGATATCACCAAAAACTTTACTTTCGGTATCTTCAATGTTCTTCTTGGTTTTATTATTGCCATATATTTATTACTAAGTAAAGAAAAATCCATTGCTAGTTTTGAAAAAGGTATTGTGGCTATATTTAATGAAAAAGCCTCCAGTAGCATACTGTTTATATTGAAAGACAGCCATCGTATTTTCTCAAACTTTTTTGTAGGTAAGCTTATAGACTCTCTTATTATAGGTGCTCTATGTTTTGTTATTACAACTATAGCCCGAATTCCTAATGCTTTACTCATTAGTGTATTTGTAGGTGTGACGAATATGATTCCATACTTCGGACCTTTTATTGGTGGTTTCTTTGGCATCATTCTTGTTTTTATTGAATCACCTATCCACGCCTTATGGTTTGCGCTTATTATATTAGGGCTACAACAATTTGATGGTAATATATTAGGTCCAAAAATTCTTGGCGATTCTACCGGTCTTAGTCCTTTTTGGGTTATTTTCTCCATCCTAATCGGTGGAAAATTCTTTGGGTTTCTGGGCATGTTCTTAGGTGTTCCATTCTTCGCAGTTATTAAGAATATCATTGATCGTCAAATTGATAATCAATATACGAAACGTTTGGAGGCAAGACGCCAACAACAAGCCTTAGATGAATCAGGTGACTTACCGTCATAACGCGATTCCATATGCTCAAAAGTAGAACTTTTGATAAGAATAAAAAGTGACTTGGTCACTTAAAAGATTTGGGGAAATTCAAAGTAGAACGCTCCTTACGATAAAAAAAGCTTCTAACAGTTGATCTGCTAGAAGCTTTTATTATACTCATGATTTATGATTACATAGCTGACTCAATTTTTGATTCAAGCTGTTGCTTAGGTACTGCACCAACAACTGTGTCAATCACCTTACCATCTTTTATAAGTAACATGGTTGGTATACTCATAACACGATATTTCTGTGCTGTTTCACCATTCTGGTCTACATTAAGCTTTCCAATCTTAGCTTTACCTTCATATTTCGCTGCTAATTCATCTATTACAGGAGCCATCATCTTACATGGTCCACACCAATCAGCATAAAAGTCAACCAATACTGGCACTTCTGAGTTTAATACTTCTGTTTCAAAATTAATATCTGTGAATGCTAATGCCATTATTAAAACCTCCTTATTATTTTATATGATTATATTACTATCATCCTAATATCATTATATTACAATATAGTAATATATGTCAACACTTTTTTATACTTTTTTCTAAAAGTTTTCCCTAGCCTATTCCAATATAGAACTGTAGCCTACTAAAAGGTCTTTTCAATGGCATCGTCACGAGTTCTTCATTCTTTTTTTCTTAACTATGGTTTATATTGAATACCTTCTTAGTATCTCTCATATGGAATTTTTTAAACACTAATTGTAAAATAAATCCTAATTTAAATATACCACTTAACCTCTATTATTGCAATGATAAAAGCATTATGCTATATTAGAATGTAATTACATATGCTATAACAAGACCACGAATCAAGATAGAGAGGATGAATTATGCTATGAACTCTGCCAAGCGGGGAAATCGCTTTGTATTTATTTTAATATTAGTTAGTGTCGTCGTTGCCAATGTTTTAGGGATTATATTGAGTATTCAAGAAAAGAATTTAACAGATATACAAGGTATACTGTTCTCACAAGTTGTTCTTATCAGTTTACCTATTATCTTATATTTTGTATTTACAAGAGCTAATATAAAGGATACGTTACTTCTTCATAAGATGGATACCGTTAATGTTTTACTTGCTATCGGTATTGGTATTTTTATTCAACCCTTCTTAAGTTTAATTAATGTATTGTCCCAGATTTTCTTTGAAAATCAAATTGCTGGTACAATTAATTCCATGCTAGAGCTTCCTTTATGGCTACTACTTGTGTTGGTCGCTGTGTTACCAGCAATTAATGAAGAATTTGTCATGCGAGGTATTTTACTTACTAATTACGAACATGTACCACTTGTAAAAGCCGCTCTGATGAACGGACTTTTCTTTGGTATGTTGCACCTTAACGGTAATCAATTTACCTATGCTTTTGTTATGGGTATTATGTTATTTGTACTGGTAAAAATCACAGGGTCTATCTATGCCAGCATGATTGTTCACTTTATCGTTAACGGTACACAGATGGTATTAGCAAAAACACTGATTCTCTTACAGAATATGTTTTCAGGTTTTATGGACCCAGACACGTTGGTTTCGCCTGAATCCATGGAGTCTGTATCGGTGTTATCCATACTACCCTTCTCATTAATGATAACCTTAGTAACATTACCTTTCGTGTATTTATTCTATAAAATTGCGACTAAGCATAATAGAAAAGAATATCTATTTACCAAGAAACCTGTATCACAAGACACCCTAGACATGCCAAAACAAAAAATCTTTGATGGCTATGTTATAGCTTCTCTTATTATCTTTTTACTTATCGTATTCTTAAATGAAATATTACCTATGTTGCTTCCTAATACCTAGGATTATGTACAGAATACTGAGTAAGGCTGGCTCATGGCAACCATATCATAGAAAAATATGATAGGTTAAGCATAAGCCAGCCCCTCTTTTATTTTTTGCTTTTCCCGAGTATTTGCTCCAAGTAACTTTCCATTTCGCCTAATGTCCGCGTAAAAGCTTGTTTTTGAGTTTTCTTATTTCTACGCCCATAACTTTCTTGTAAATATCGATATTTTAATTTGTCTAGAAACCGCATGACCTCACCCTATCCTATAAAACATCCATATCCGATGTTTATTTTTAATATAGTATATTCATTTATGTACGACAATGCTATATGTGTTACATTTTTTAAGTTAGGCACGAGAGAAAAATTGACTGGTTTATTTTATTTGTGCCTTAAGACTCTCATTCATGGGTCGTAATATGAAATGTGATATCTCTTATGACCTCATCCCTCTCATTCAAACATGTAAAATGAACCGCACATTCGCCTTCATGTCCAACCACAAACCCCCAGTGCTGTCTCCCATACCCCTCTTCATCTTCCTCATGATAGCTTAAGAGTCGTAACTCGTCTTCCACTCTGTTATAGATCCATCGCTGTCCCTTCTCCTGCTTAAGGGATACCGCCACAGTCTTATCCTTAGCTATGGTAATGTTTTGTTGCTCCATATCCAATAAACCATCAGGAAAAATACCCAGATAAGCGCTAATGGTCTCTCTTTTATCCACCTTAATGACATGGTCCTGATCGTTAGCAATAACCTCAACGGCTCTATGGGTTTGATCTCCTTCTTCATTTTCAACAGCATTGATTATCACAACATTTCCATCTATTAGATCCGTTGATATTCCCTCATCAAAAATAGCGTCATCGTCTATACGAATCAGGTACCTACTTTTTTTATCAACAGCTTCTAGCAACCATTGGTCATCACCTTTTTTCTCCATAATTTTAGCAAATAATTGAACCTTATTGCTATGGGAATGCACATCCTCTATCTCTTGCTCTTTATGTACTGACAAACCTATCATTCCTTTCATAATAATATCTCATAATAAAGGTATGTAAGTACATTCAAAAACATACATAAAAGGAGCCTTCTCTTTGCGTGAGATTGCCCCTTTATATACACACTTACTCTTTTATTAGCTTGTCATATAAGTTTCATCAACTTCTAAATCCGTTACAATCTTATGAAAATTAATGGCATTAAAAAGCCCATAGGTAAAGTACTCTTTATCAAAGAAAGAATCAAAATAACCTTTTCTAAAATCTTCAAAGATCTCCTCTTCTTCTTTTTCATAGCCAATACCAAGTTCCACATCGTATATACTAAAAATACTATCAAAAAGTTCACGATTAAAATTGCCTTCAGGTACAATAATCCCTATTTTATAAGAACTATTATTTTCCTGTTTTCTTGATAAGAACCCAAAAATAGATTTACGATTGGTATTTTCTATTGGCATGACTGTATGTTGATATCCTGCATCTTTTACATAGCGTTCTATTACCTGAATATTATCCTTTGGCGTGCTATTATCAATAGAACAGCAGAAGTTGGTATTGATCACCATAAAAAATGGCTCCGTGCCTAATAATTTCTCCAAGGCTTTGAATCGAAAGTTCTCTTTATCTTTATGCTTATAATAGTCGATAAAGGTTCTGCCTAATTTCTCATCTTTTCTTACTGTCACAGGGTGCTTCATCTTATCACTCCTCATATAACAAGCCTTATGGCATAAGCAGCCTACTCGTTATCTATTTTTAGTATAAACGAACTTATGATTATTTAGTAGCCTCTAATCGATATATTGGCATACCTAAACCTACAAACTTCTCCTCATACTCTGTCATAACATTCCCTTCTACATAGGGGCTATGATGTAGATTTCGCGTTATCTTCTCAGTTTTCCAACCATATTTTTCCATCTCTTCTGATGAATAGTCAAACAGTGTTTCATTATCCGTCTTGAAGCAAATCTTGCCTCCTGATGATAAAACCTTTTCATAACGTTCTAGAAAGCCATGATGGGTTAACCGCCTTTTATCATGCCGATCCTTAGGCCATGGGTCTGAAAAATTAAGATAGATACGTTCAATCTCACCTTCTTCAAAAACATCAAGAATTTCTTCCACATCCATTCGAATAGCATACAGATTTCCTATGTCTTTATCATCTAAGTTTCCAAGGGCTCTCACTAAAACATTGGTAAATTTCTCAAACCCTACATAATTAACATGAGGATTCTGTCTAGCTAAGGTACTTATAAACTGACCCTTTCCCATACCAATCTCAATATGTATTGGATGGTCATTACCAAACAACTCATGCCACTTACCTTTTAGGTTTTTTTCATCCTTTATTACCTTTGGATGGGTTTCTAATTTTTCAGTTGCACCAGGTATACTTCTTAATCTCATGATACACTCCTTATTCAGGTCTATTTATAGTGTACTTCTTCATTTTACCTATATATTTTTCTGGGGCAGTCTCTTGAACTTACTTCCATAAGAGACCCCGTTCTTTCATCTATATTATGATTTATGAAGCTCTTTTTGTCAAATATGAAACCATGTCATGACACCTTAGCACTCTAATGATAGAGGCTCAATAGATTATGAACATAGAAATACACCTAGTGCAATTAAAGCATTAGGTGCATCTCTATTTTGGTTTGTATTATTAATTTCATCATTTGTATTATTCTATTATCCTAGAGCCCTTTAAAGCAAGAAGCTGTAATAAAGAATGGTTGTGTATCTAATTCTAATGACTGCATAGATGAACAATTAACCCACCAACCAATTCCAGTAACGCGGTTAGAATATGTATTAATTCCACGATATGTTGCACTACTACCTGACACAGCTCTCGTAGTAAATGTAGCAGTCTTGTTACCATTGCTATAAGATACGCTGATACTTCCAGCTGGAGTAGGAACGGATATACCTACACCCAAACCACCAGCAGCAAGTTCCATCTGATTCACGTGATTTCTAATAGACACATTTGCATTTGTAATCCATGAAGAACTTGTTGCATCAAATGTAGCTCCTGTACCTGCCCAAATTCTAGCTTCAATGGTAGCAACTTTTTTACCCATGATGTACACATCTTTTGTAGCTGTGTCATTCATAGCCATTGCAGTCATAGAACTGCCAATTAGTCCAACCAATAAAGCCAAACTCAAAACAATATTTCCTAATGTTCTTTTTTTCATAAGTAAACCTCCTATTATTAATAATACAAACCCCTTTTGCTAGCCCTAAGGCTAGTCTATATATAACTTCCCTTGAGGAAAATTATAATCTTTTTCCTTAATTAGTACAGGATATGTTTCCTTTTGGTTACCACTGCTATCTAGAAATACGTAACTATTGCTAGTCGCATCATAATAGATAACCTCCTTTTGCTCTTTTAAAAACAACAGATCATATCCCTTGAAATCTTCGTCGATAATGGTCTTTTCCCAATTTTTATCTAACAGAAATAATTGATTCTTTCCATTAACCTTTAATGCGACACCGTATACTGCATCATCTCCAACAGACAACTTAACATCATCAAAGTCCTCTAATGTAACTTGCTGAAGAGTTTCAAAGGACCAATCTATTTTCTGTATTAATAGGGATTGGTCTTGACCCATGCCTACAACGATTATGTTGTTCTCACAAGGAATCATATAATAAATTAATGAAAACTGTTCAAGTTCACTTTCATACTCTATCTTTTGTTTCTCGTCCAAAACGGCCACTTTTTTAGATTGATATTGAACCATAATTTTGTTATTGCCCTCTATGACAGATTTAATTTTCTCATTTGTTATAGTATGGATTTCTTCAATCTTTTTTGTCTTGGATGAAAAATAGTAATTACCTTCTTCATTGCTAATCCCTTTGTCCATGGTAACTTTACCAGTAACACAATTAAATGTTGTTAACATTCTTTCCAACGTATCCACTTCATCATCATGAAAAAAATACTTCATATCATTATACAGATACACATTATCGCCATCACGGTATATTTTTGCAAGATAGGAAGCATCTTTTATTGTTAGTAATGGAACAACCTTATTCTGCTTTGTATAAGCCATGAGATACTGGTCCTCATGGGCATCGGCTTTGATTTTGGTATGAACATAGTAGAAGAGTACCTCATCACTATCACTTCGATTCATTACGGTATATTCTCTGGATCCTAAACAACCAATACACAAAAGAATGCTGATTATAAGGATTATTGCTAACTTAATTTTTTTCATATTTTGCGCCATGGCTTTGCTTGCTTGCAAGGGCAACGTCATAGCAAGGTTAGGAAATTTCATATTCACATTTACTCCTTGTCAATTTGTCTTTCTATTACTATTATTTTGATTATCTCTAAGTTGCGATAACGGACTGATTCGATGTATCTGAACATAGATGGCTAGGGCTATAATACATGAAAGCATCACCAGTACACTCGTATTGCTAAAAAATATCTCCAACATATCCCATGAGAAAAATGAAATCGTTGGTATAACAAATGGCAATCGTCTAAGCATCAATAATTCCAAAATCAACTTAATCAATACAATTGCAACCAGTGAACTCACAACCATATAAAAAATGAGTTCAATCCATACCGAAAATACTGTATAACCCGTTGAATAGCCAATAACTTTCATAACTGCTATTTCTTTTTCTCTCTTTTTTATCTTCCCAATGATAAAAATCATCAAAACTATAATTCCAAGACCAATTATTATGTATGACAATACATGCGTCAATCGAATAAATGTCTTGACATTATCGATAGAACTTTGAAGGGATTTTTGGGCGTATACCGTATTGAGCCCAATTTTTTCTATTTGATCCACCACATTTGTAAAATCATCTTGTGAATGAACTAAAACATCAAGTGCAAAAACTGTATTATCAAACTGCCCAAATTCTTGGATTCTTTCTAATAGATTAGGGGTGACAAATATAGAGGATGTATGTTGATTCAGTTTTGTCTCATAAAGACCAATAACTGGTACACTAAATTCCTCAATACTTACCTCTCCAGTGTCGGATATCCTTTCAATCATAAAGTAGACATCTTTTTCTAAAAAATCTGACATTTTTGATGGAAAGGGTGTATCTTTAATTTCAATATCCGGTAAAATAATTCCCTCTTTCCCCTCTTCAAGTTTTGAGTATTTAAAATCTAGCTCTGGGTCGAACCTCTGTATTTTACTTTGATAAATAACATTTTTTTCTTCATTTGCGAACATTAAAGCCATATAATAATCTATGATTATAGATTTAACCCCATCCAATTCAGAAATATAACGTTTTTCTTCTGCATTCAGTGCCCGATTTTCAAATGACGTTACCCTAATCTGATTGTCTTGCCCTAGTTCCTTATATTCTGCTTCAATAGTTGTAATAATATTTTTAGAAATATAATTTACCGTTGATATGGTCGATAGACCAATCCCTAACAACAAAATTGTAATGATTAATTTTGTACTTTTAAAATTGATATTTTTAAATGCTGCCAATATTGAATTCATATTTCCCCCTAGTGCTTTATGATTTCTAGACTGTTTTTCCACAAGAGAATCTCACCAAATAAAAAACTCACTATGCTACCAAACAATCCGCATATTAAGAAAATTGTTCCATAACTCATTAAAATATTCGAAAAGGTAAGCGTTAAGTTTACAGCACCCATTCCTTTCCCCAATAATAATTCAATTCCTAAGAAAAATAGCATAAACGCTGTAGCGATTCCAAACCTTATGACATATTCAACCACTAACCCTGTTATAATTGTTGCTTTCCCATACCCCAAAATGCGAAGTATACCAATATTTTTCTTTCGTATTTTAATAAGAAGTAATACTAATCCTATGGTTATTATCACTAAGATACTTTTAATTACCGTATATAATTGTGAAAGCAAATCGCTTTGCATAAGGATCGTCTTATGAAGTTGTTTCTCTTTTTCATTCTCCCAAACGAGTCCATATTTAAGGAGTTCTTCTTTTAGTAATGATGCTTTTCTACCTTTCTCTACTTTTAATTCAAGTTGACGGATTGGTAGATGATCCAATGTATCTTCTAGTTGTTCAATAACGACCTTTTTCGATATTCTATTTTCTGTGATGTCTCCTTCCTCAACTGCAATCAATTCAAGGATTTTTTCCTTATACGATACGGTTATTTCTTTACTATTTGTTTGAGAAATTGACTGTAATAAACTATTCCCAATCTGTATATCCTGCTCCATTTCTTGATCCGATATAATAAAGAATTCATATGTACCGAGTATGTTTTCACCCGATGCTAAAAACAAAGGAATGACTCTCTTCTTTGTTATCGCCTCTATGCCATCAATCTTCATAACCTGAGGTATAAGTTCAGGTTCAATGCTAGCATATTCCATAACATTTCGTACAATAATTGCCTCATCTATAATCTGGCTTTCTGTGTTATTCTTGTTTTCAATGAACAGTTGTGTCAACATACAGAGAGAACTTGCGATTCCTAGTAGCAGTACCATCACTACTAGCTTCCAATTTCTATTTTTTAGATACTGTTTGACAATTTTAAGCGAATTCAACAATCTCATCTCCTGATGTTCTGTAGTTTTTCCATATATACAACTTGATCACAATATTCTTTTACTCTGTCGTCGTGAGATACTAATAGTACTGTCTTGCCCTGTTTACTAAGATTTCGCAATATTTCTAACACGCCTTCTGCCGTCTCTTTATCCAGGTTACCCGTTGGTTCATCCGCCAGAATAATTTTACTATCATTTGCCATAGCTCTTGCTATTGCTATTCTTTGCTGCTGTCCTCCAGAAAGATACTCTGGATAATCATTAGCAAACGCTTCCATAGCGAACATCTCAAGTATGTTCAGTGCTTCTTTTTTCTTTTCATGGTATTTTTTTTATTGTTTTTCATTCCAACCACAACATTGTCAACTGCTGAGAATTGTGGTATCAGATAAAACATTTGAAAAATAAAACCTATTTCACCAGCACGGAATTGTTCCAACTCCTTTCTACTCATATCACATAAATTTTGGTTATTTACAATAACCTTACCATTCTGCGGTTTAAGCAAACCAGCAATGATATTCAACATGGTTGTTTTACCAGAGCCAGATTTGCCATATAGTACAGTAAGTGTCCCCTTTTCTATATTAAGAGACAAATCATTTACGATAGGTTGATCCCTCTTATGGGCATCATATTTAAACGAAATATTTTCTAATTGAATTATTGACATAAATAAACCTCCACAAAAGATGATGGTATCTACTACTAGATCTAATTAAGTAAGAGCTAGCTTAAATTTTAGGAACATTGACTACCCTATTTTTATGAATCTGCTTCATTCTCTTTCCAAGAAATTGTATATAAACACTTTTATTCTGGACCTGTTGATTAATAAAGTATAGGCCTCTTCTTTCATAATTTTTAAGCAGTTGCTCAGTGATTGCAAACTCCGAATCATTCATTTGATTTACGTTATAGTAGAAATAAAGCAATCGAATATCCTTATCTAAAAAAGTCTCGCATTCTACTAGAATGCTATCATACTCAACTCTGACAAGTTCTTCTTTATTCCTTGTTAATAAATCTTTCAAGGAAACATAAAAAAATACATTGACCATTTTGTCATATATTTCATCCCTTTTTGTATTTTCCGAAGAAAATGTATGCTGGATAAGGTCATTGATGACACCTAATTGTTTCTCGTCTAATTTTATGGATTGACCTTTCACCCATTCCATTGATTGAACAATAAAATAGACTTCACTAAGCAAGCTAGCTTTATAAATTTCTTGGTTGAGAAATTCAATTATTTCATCTTTGTCCTCTTCGAAAATACATTCAAAACGATTTCCTAGATAAAGTAGCTGAGATAACTCTTGAGGACCATAAGCTTCAAATTGTCTATCTGAAATATCCTTACTTATTGTATGTTGCAATGCTCCGGTATTATACTGATCTTTGTCATCAAGTATATTACAGAGATAAACATAGTATGTTGTCGCAATATCACCTTGGTAAATTGTGGGGTAGGCATATTGATTATCACCCAAATAGTATAACTCATCTGCTTTTTTGACAACTACTTCAATAGCATCTCTAACCTTTTTATTCATAAGTTGATAATTACCTAAAATATCCATGGCCATACTTTTCATTGTTAGGTTAATATATGGATTACGAATCAAATTGATCATATCATCCTGTAAGGTGGAAAGCTCCTTTTTCTGTACTTGTCCAATTTCAGAAATAAAGGAAAGATAATAAAGGTCAAAGTACCAGCTTATTTGATTTGAATCTGATGCATACCATGACTGAAATAATTGGGTATAAGCTTGCTGAATATCGCTTTCTGAATACTGCTCCATTTGTAAAAGCTCACGTATTCCAAGTATAGCCATCGTTTCCTTTATGGATTTTCCTTCTAATGTTTTCGTGTCTATGACGTTCAATATTTCCTCCACACCTAGTAATGAAATATCTAATTTTTCAGCTATTTTTATAGCTTCATATGTAAAATATAGTTTATGTTCTTCATGAGTTTTCTCGTTTGCACCACTTATATCTATGAGATAGTGATTGTCTGTATCTTGTAATGAACGTAAATAGGCTTCTATTTTTTTAATCTCTGACTCTTGAAAAGGATAATCATTATCTATCAATTGTTTGATACATGTAATATTATTGAGATTGTACCCATCAATCTCATTCATCTGAGCATTCTGAACCTTGCCTGATAATTTGCTTTTCGCCCGGTTAATAAACACCGTTGTGTAAAAGTCGGCTTGATTATTATTAAATAGTTCTACTTGTTCTTCCTCGTAAAAAAGCCCTATCTCATCCTGTTTTATATGGTTCATGTAATTATATTCGCGAGTTAATAGGTATCCAATAATTACAGAGAATACGATGGCTAGAAGTGGTAAGATTATTTTCCATCTCTTTATATCCATTTTTTCCCTCCAAATATTTCGTTATAAAAGCACTATTACAAAAATAATTCCACATTTTCACACTCTCAACTTATATTTTCAAAGTAATTATATATAATTTTTAATTTTTTGTCAATAATCATTAAATTAATTTTTGATTAATTAATTTAACAAAATATATGTTAATTTTTATAAACAATTTCCCTTATATTATTAAATTTTTATATAAATAATTGATTTATTTTAAATTACTCATATAAAATAAAAAGAATTATTTTTGACTATTGGCTCTTTTGAGGAATGAGTTTTTTTTGTCAAACAAGATAGCTTACTTTTTTTAATTCTATTATTATAAATAACTACAAAAAAAACCTATCCAACGGGATAGGCCAAAAGCTTTTATATAAATAAAAGGGGGGTAGTTTCTACGTTATTATCGTAACATACAAATATGTCCAAATTATGAATTTAATATTACTATTAGATGTAAAGTTCTGAGACATAAGCCAACTATTTAGTATCTTATTTTAAGCCCTTTATGCCTATAAAATAAGCCTTTTTAGGTGTTTGTGCTTTTGATTATAAAGGGTGGAATGTTACAAACAAATGTCACGAAAATACATATATACCAAATATTACTATTGCAATTTCTATGACTTGTTTATTATTTATCAATATATCATAACAATGACCCTTATTCTACATAAGAACTTTCCCTCTTAAGTATAAAAAACTATCCATTGGTATAGGCTAACATTGAGTGCTCGAGGGAACGTAAAATTCCAAAGAAAAAATGTCGTATTTCATGGAGGTGTATGATGAAAACCCAAACCAAAAATCAAGTAGATGACTATAAGGCTCTTGATCAAGTCATTGAGACATACAAAGATGAACAGGGGATGCTTATTCATATTTTACAACAAGCTCAGGATATATTTGGCTACTTACCCGTTACTGTCCAATCCTACATTGCTGAAAAACTAAATATTCCTGTCTCCACCATTAATGGTGTGGTTAGCTTTTATTCCCTATTTTCTCAAGAACCAACGGGGCAATATACTATTGGTGTATGTCTAGGGACTGCCTGTTATGTAAAAGGTGCTGGTGATATTCTAGAGGCTATTAAAGAAGAATTAGGTCTTGATGTAGGGGAAACTACATCCAATAAAATGTTTACTCTTAAGGCAACACGCTGCATTGGCGCTTGCGGTCTAGCTCCCGTTATTACCATTAATGATGATGTCTATGGACGTTTATCACCTTCTGATATTCCATCCATTATTCATAAATATACGAAAAACTCATAAAGGAGATGAAGCTATGCAATATGAACCTATCCGCTCCATTGCTGAACTGGGTAAGCTGCAAGAAGAACACTATAAGAAGCTTGTTCTTCGACTAGGTGAAACTTCTCTCGATGAAGAAATTCAAAAATTTCATATTCTCGTTTGTTCTGGAACAGGTTGTACCGCTTCTAATAGTGGGCAGATACTAAGGAAGCTTCAACGAGAAATTAAAAAAAGGCATCTAGAGGACCATGTCAAAGTTTTTAAAACAGGTTGTTTTGGCTTTTGTAAATTAGGTCCAATTATTGTGGTACATCCTGATCGAACCTTCTACTGTCAAGTTGAGGTTCAAGATGTGGATGATATTTTAGAAGAACATATTGAAAACCACCGTGTTGTGGAAAAACTGTTATATAAAAACCCAAGAACCGATGACGTTCAGCAAAAGATTGATGATCTGGATTTCTTTAACCATCAGCAACGTATTGCTTTGCGTAATTGTGGGGTCATTGATCCTGAAAACATCTATGAATACATTGCTATGAACGGTTACGAAGCTATTGCAACTATATTAGACAATAAAACACGGCCTGAAGATGTCATAGAAACGATTAAAACATCAGGGCTTAGAGGCCGAGGTGGTGGCGGTTTCCCAACAGGGAAAAAATGGGAATTTTCTAAATCCTATGAAAGCGAAAAAAAATACGTCGTATGTAATGCAGATGAAGGCGACCCTGGTGCGTTTATGGATCGTTCAATTCTAGAGGGAGATCCTCATAGCATTATTGAAGCTATGCTGGTTGCTGGTTACTGTATAGGCGCTAACCAGGGTTTTATTTATGTAAGAGCTGAATACCCTATTGCTGTAGAACGATTAGAAATTGCCCTTCGTCAAGCTAAAAAATGTGGTATGTTGGGTCAAGATATATTAGGTACTGGTTTTAATTTCGACCTTGATATTCGACTTGGTGCAGGTGCTTTTGTCTGTGGTGAAGAAACCGCACTTATATCCTCTGTCATGGGACTTCGAGGTGAGCCAAGACCAAGACCACCTTTCCCTGCAGAAGTAGGCCTATGGGAGCAACCAACCCTTAATAACAATGTAGAGACCTATGCCAATGTACCTGTTATCCTTCTAAAAGGCGCAGGGTGGTATAGCAGCATTGGAACAGAAGATAGTAAAGGTACAAAAGTCTTTGCTCTTGCAGGCCAAATTAATAATACAGGTCTTATTGAAGTACCCATGGGGACAAGTCTTAGAACCATTGTCTTCGACATTGGTGGCGGCATACCTGGTGATAAGAAATTCAAAGCTGTCCAAACAGGTGGTCCTTCTGGTGGTTGCATTCCTGAAAAACATCTGGATACCAAAATAGATTTCAAATCCTTAACAGATATTGGCTCCATGATGGGTTCTGGCGGTATGATTGTCATGGATGAAACCGATTGTATGGTGGATATAGCAAGATTTTATCTGGAATTTGCTACAGACGAATCCTGTGGAAAATGCGTCCCTTGCCGTATCGGTACAAAAAGATTATTGGAAATTTTAGAGAGAATTACAGAAGGAAAAGGTGAAATGGAAGATATTGATATCTTAAAAGAGCTCTGTATCAATGTCCAGAACGGTTCTCTATGCGGTCTCGGTCAAACAGCACCTAACCCCATATTAAGTTCACTTAATTACTTCTTCCATGAGTATACTACCCATATCAATGAAAAGCGTTGTCCATCTGGCGTGTGTAATGCACTCCTTCAAGTGGTGATCAACGATGATAAATGTATCGCATGTGGTATCTGTGCCAAAGTCTGCCCTGTAGATGCTATTACGGGTGAAAGGAAAAAGCCACCTTATCACATCCATCAAGATATATGTATTAAATGTGGTGCCTGTATACCAAAATGCCCTGTAGATGCCATTTACAAACGCTAAGTGTTGTGAGAAAGGAGGTAAATCTATGGAGAATATACGCGAAAAAGAAGAACAAGCCTTGAAAGAAAAACTTGTAACGGTTTACTTTGATGATACACCTCATCAAGTACCTATGGGTATGAGTGTATTAGAAGCCGCAAGACTAGTTCATATTGAGATTCCTAGCTTATGCTATCTAAAAGATATTAATGAAATTGGTACTTGTCGGGTATGTGTTGTTGAGATTGAAGGTATTCGAGCCTTGCAACCATCTTGTGTATACCCCGTTAGAGACGGTCTTAAGATAAAAACAAATACAAAAAAAGTACGTGATGCAAGAAAAGCCGCTGTTACCTTAATTTTATCCAACCACCATAGAGAGTGCCTAACATGTATCCGCAATCTCAACTGTGAATTACAAAATGTAGCGGATAAACTAGGTGTGCGTAATATCCCTTATACGGGAGAAATGCAGGATTATGGCTATTTTGATGATAATGTTTTCATTACAAGAGATTACAACAAATGTATTAATTGTAGACGCTGTATGGCTATCTGTAATAAAATCCAAGAATGTGATGTCTATTCACCCCTTCAACGTGGTTTAGATACGGTCATTGCGCCAGCATTTAAAAAAGATCTAAGTGAAGTATCCTGTATCACCTGTGGTCAATGTGTCATAGCATGTCCTACGGCGTCATTATCTGAGAAAGAGTGTATTCGTGATGTCTGGAAAGTGCTCAATGATCCGACAAAACATGTCATCGCCCAAACAGCTCCATCTATTCAAGTCACCATTGGAGAAGATTTCAATATGCCTGTGGGTACCTTTGTTCGAGGTAAATTAGTAACCTCCCTAAGGCGATTAGGTTTTAATAAAGTATTTGCTACCGATGTAACAGCAGACCTAACCATAATGGAAGAAGCCAGCGAGTTAAAAGAGCGTGTGACGAAACATCCTGAACGTTTGCCTTTACTATCCTCTTGCTGTCCTGCATGGGTTAAGTTCGCAGAGCATTTTTATCCCGATTTGCTCCCTAATCTATCCACTTGTAAATCACCTCATGAGATGTGTGGGGCTATGACCAAGACTTGGTATGCACAGAAGTATGATATTGACCCATCAACCATTGTCAATGTGGCCATCATGCCATGTACAGCAAAAAAATATGAAGCAGCTCGTCCCGAAATGACATCGGATGGCTTTCGAAACGTAGACTATGTCTTAACAACCCGAGAGTTATCACGTATGATTCGATCAGTGGGTATCGATTTTAACGCTCTAGAAGACAGTGAGTATGATGAGCCTTTTAACCAATTCAGTAGTGCGGGTACCATATTTGGTGCTACAGGCGGTGTATTAGAGGCGGCTGTTCGGACAGCTCATTACTTTTTGACAGGTGATGAAATGGGTGTACCTGACTATGAGGATGCAAGAGGTCAAAGAGGGTTAAAGTATGGCAAAGTAACCTTTGGGGATAGAACCCTAACCATTGCCATTGCCCATGGTGCTGGAAATGCCAAGAAAGCATTAACAAGACATCTGAACGGTGAGAAACCTTTTGATTATATGGAAGTAATGGCTTGCCCTGGTGGATGTGTTGGTGGTGGTGGGCAACCGATTTTAGGTGGTAAGGATCAAAAGAGAATCTCACTGGATTATCGGCATAATCGAGCGGATACACTGTATAACATTGATAAAGGTAGTAAGATACGAAAATCTTATGAGAATCCTACCATGCAAGAAATATATAATGAATTTCTAGGTGAACCTCTATCAGAAACAGCGAAGAAATATTTGCATACTACTTATGTGAAGAGAGGTCAATTTCCTTATTTGCATGAAGGGGATAAAGAATAGATTAAAAAGTTAATCCGTCCAATAAGTCAATAAGTGATGGCAGCGTTAAGCATTCCATCACTTATTGACTCTTTATAAATAGAAGAACTCTAGGGACAAAAGCCCCCGTTTATTATGAATTAATAGGCCTTACCCCAGAAAACCATTTTCTTAGCTGGTTTTCCACAACAAATACATACCTCTTCGATTTCTTCCTGCTCAAATGGAATACATCTGGATGTGGCTCCTGTATCTTCTTTAATCTTTTCTTCACAAGCAGTATCTCCACACCACATTGCCTTTACAAAACCTGGATTAGTATTCATTCTGCTTGCTAATTCATCCATAGTCGTTGCAGAAAAAGTATGTTTATCTCTATGCGTTCTTGCTTTTTCAAGCAAACATTTTTGGACATCTTGTAAAAGTTCAGCTACTTTAGTTTCAATTTCATCAAGTGGTACAAAGTATTTTTCTCTAGTATCTCTTCTTACAATCACCGCTTGATTTTTTTCAATGTCCTTAGGACCTAATTCAACTCTAAGAGGAACACCTTTCATTTCATGTTCACTGAATTTCCACCCAGGACTCTTATCAGAATCATCAATTTTAATTCTAGCAATTTTACTAAGTATTTCTTTAACTTCATGAGCTTTATCAAGTACCCCTTCTTTTTTCTGCATTATAGGTATAATCATTACTTGTGTTGGAGCAATGGCTGGAGGAAGAACTAATCCATTATCATCACCATGAACCATTATTATACCACCTATTAATCTTGTGGATACTCCCCAAGATGTTTGATGAACATATGATAATTTATTATCTTTATCCGTATAAGTAATATCAAAAGCTTTAGCAAATCCATCGCCAAAATTATGAGATGTTCCTGATTGTAAAGCTTTTCCATCATGCATTAAACTTTCAATTGTAAATGTTGCTTTAGCTCCTGCAAATTTTTCTTTCTCTGTTTTCTGTCCTTTAATCATTGGTATAGCAAGAACATCTTCACAGAACTTAGCATATAGATTAAGAATCTTAATTGTTTCTTCCATTGCCTCATCAGCTGTCGCATGAGCTGTATGACCCTCTTGCCATAAAAATTCTGTTGAACGAAGAAATGGTCTTGTTGTTTTTTCCCATCTCACTACAGAACACCATTGATTATATAACTTAGGTAAATCTCTATATGATTGTATTTCATTTGAATAATGCTCACAGAATAATGTTTCTGATGTTGGTCTTACACATAATCTTTCAGCTAATTTCTCAGTTCCACCGTGTGTAACCCAAGCAACTTCTGGAGCAAAACCTTCAACATGGTCTTTTTCTTTTTCAAGTAAACTTTCTGGTATAAACATTGGCATATATACATTCTCGTGTCCAGTTGCCTTGAATCTGTCATCTAATTGTCTTTGAAGTAATTCCCATATGGCATATCCATAAGGTTTTATGACCATACATCCTCTTACAGTAGAATAATCTACTAGCTCAGCTTTTTTAACTACGTCAGTATACCATTTTGCAAAATCTTCATCCATTGATGTAATTGCTTCTACAAACTTGTCTTTCTTAGCCATCTTTTTCACTCTCCTTTAATTTTATATAATAAAAAACCTCATCCCAAAAGGGACGAAGTTGTATTCGTAGTACCACCCTAGTTAATAATTAAAAAAATAATTATTATCTCGTAACCTAATAACGGAAGGAAGCCGCTGTATTTTGATACAGAATTCCAAGATAGGTTCAATATTAGTTTCATAGAAGTTTTCCAGCTATAACTTCCTCTCTGAAATGACTTATAATATTTACTATTTCTCATCAACATCAAATATCTATAATTAAATTTTATCATTATTTATGTTATGATTCTAATGTACAATATTCTTTTTGTCAAGGTGTGAGAATAGTCATCTATTTTACATACTTTTATAGTATCTCTTTAACCTTTAAACCAAATAGTGGCAACAGTTTTACATGACATGATTAAACATTCATTATTCAAACCAAAGTTAGGAGAAATAAAATGATTGAAATAACAACGGATAGGTTACTCATTAGAGATCATATTGAAGAAGACCTTGATGTCATACATGAATTATTCTCTGATGAAAAATCCATGTTTTATCTACCAAAAATAAGGACAAAAAGCAAGGAAGAGACGAAAGCGCAACTACAGCTTTCTATTGACGAAGCGCATTCTATGAATAGAACCAAGTTTTTCTTTGCGATTATTGACCGAAAAACAAAGACGTATATTGGTGAAATTGGGATAACAAAGGTACTAGAAAATACGGATGGTCATGTTATGGACCTAGGCTATTTTATAAAAGAGAGTTTTTGGGGTAACGGAATTGTTACCGAGGCATCTAAAGCCGTCATTAATTATGCCTTCAATCATTTGAATACCATAAAAATTAAAGCTGGCTGTATAGTTGATAACAAGGGTTCAGAAAAGGTCATGCTTAAACTAGGTATGCTAAAAGAAACTGAATTAAGAAATCATGTGACATTAGCATCAAAGTTCTACGATCGCGTTATCTATAGATTATTAAAAGAAGAGTGGTTGTTGAATAATGGTTGCCATTGCCCATGGTGCTGGAAATGCCAAGAAAGCACTAACAAGACATCTGAACGGTGAAAAACCTTTTGACTATATGGAAGTAATGGCTTGCCCTGGTGGATGTGTTGGTGGTGGGCAACCGATTTTAGGTGGTAAGGATCAAAAGAGAAAAGCATTCCATCACTTATTTTATTGCGTAAATGACATAAGTCTATGTAACATGTCCATTATGAGTAACATATATTATTACCATAGTTACTTATGTCATTGTCTATAAAAATATGGCTCTTAATTAAAGTTTATAGTTACATTATCAAAAACAAAACCATAGATTTAGGTTATAAAATTTTGTTTAATATTGAGTCCATATACCATAGTGGCTAAATAAAAAAGGAGATGGCTAAATGGATAGAAAGAAATGTAATAAGGACAAATCCGATATTGACGATCATATTGAAATATGGTCTCAGGTCAAATTCTGTGAAGAAGATCATGTAGAAAGATGTCATGAGGACAATTTCTGTGTTGGAACCGTTTTGAAACTATGCAATCAATATAATGAACTATGCGAGTTATCAAAACAAGCTTTAGCGCTAATTGTGAAAGCAGGGTGTTGTAGATCTTGTAGTTGTAAAAGAAAGTTAATGGAGGGATTTGAAAAGGTAGGTAATGAAAGTATTGATTTTCTTTGTGATACATTTTCTACTGATGAAAATGGTGATTTCAATGATTCTATGCTTAACGTATTTCAACAAGCTCTCCTCGATAATGAAGCAGAGGTTAGAAAGTGTATAAAAGAGTTAGTCTATAACGGTGAACTTAACCCCATCGCTTATTATGAAGTGGTGGTTGATGCAGTACGTAACGAAACTTATTTTACTAATTTTTTTGATTTAATAAATCAAGAAACTTATGATTCTATTGTATGTGAAGATGATGCTCCTAATGATGATATTTTTGTTGGTTATGCTAGTGAATGTTTACTTTGTTTAACGTGTTCAACTTGTATAGGTTGTCTGGCAGGTGGTGTTGTTGCTGGAGCAACTGCTATCTTTACAGCAGGAGCATTAAGTGAGCTCTAAGAAATAAATAATCTAAGACCTTAAATATTTGATATCAAATATTTAAGGTCTTAGATTCGTTGAATTCTAAAAAACTATTTCCTCAAAATTATCCTAGAATTACATAGCCTTGACAACAACTATAACTCTTTTGTAAACGTACCAGCTACTGGATCATATCTACAATTCCATTCTCTATTTTTCATATCTCCAAAGGTTCTTTCAGTCATTAACGAACAACCTAAGCAGTTATAACGAAATTCGCATAAATTACATGGTTTATAGTTATCCTTTGTGAGATTTCTATAAGGAAAGTGCTGTTTTAATCTAATTATATCCTTTAATAATCCATCATTCTTAATTGACCCTATAATATGATTCCTTGCTGCTATACATGGTATTACATCACCATTATAAGTAATGGCTAATTGATCCTGCCAACAACTATGTCCTTTTGATGCCCTAAAAAATTGATGATTTAATATTTTAAAAGATGCTTTATTGTTTTTATAAAAAAACTGTTTAAACTGTTTTAATTTTACTTCATCCTCTGTATGCTTATCATCCACAAAGCAATCTATAAATACCCTATTTATACTATAATTTGTTATAAAATTAAGGATATCTTTTTTATCTAAAAAAGTTTCTTGTGTCAATATTAATTTAATAGATATTGGTTTTGCTTTACTGTTTTTATTTTTATTCATCAGGTCTATCAATGCTTCATATGAACCTTTAACCCCCGTCATGTTTTCATAGATATTAGGCTCATGACTCCAAAGTGGGATTATTAATTTAATATCATTTTGGCATATGTAGTCCCACTCATTTTTTTCAAAAACTTGTGGAGGACATTGGATTGTTACCTTTATATTTTTCTTTTTTGCTTCATTAATCCAAGTATAAAGTATATCTTTATTTAGAAATGGATCTCCACCTTGTATTAAAATTTTTTTACACCCATTTCCAGCAATTTCATCTATCGTTTTTTCTATATTAATAGTGTACCTAGATTTATCTTTACCACTCCATACACCACAAGCACATAATGTTGTTGGCTTCCCCCCTTTAAATCCACATATTTTACAATTGTGAGAGCATTTATTAGATATCTCAACCACTGTCTGTTGTAAGGGTCTATGAATAAAAAATCGTTCTTCTTGACTACTTAATAAATAAGGCCTATATTTTTCAGAAAAAATAGGTTTTTTATGAAAAGTACCATAATCCATGTGTTCTATAAACTTAAGAAAGTTATAATGCGTATTATAATCAATTTCTAACCTCTCACATATTTCTTCAAGTGGGTTACCCGCTTCCAATGCAGCTATTAAGCCTCTATAAGGTGATTTATCTAACCAAAATAATCTCTTTTGAAATATGTCATATATACAATAATTTATTTCTCCTTTTATAAGATAGCAATGGGCATAAAGATAGAAATATGTCATAGCTATTCTCCCTCCCTATTATTGGTGCCTTTATAAATAAGTGGATCGGTTGAAATAAATGCCTTAGGATTCTTTTCTAGTATAGAGTATATGACAGCTAGATTGGATTTTGCTTTTCTTTTTTCCCGATTACAATGTGATTCAAATTTAAAATCACTGCAAACTGTTGCTATACACAACTTACAGAATTTTCTTGCCCAACATTTAGAGCATTCAGGTAAACTGTCAAAATATTTATTCAATAAATCCAAGGCTAGTTCTTCGTTATAGCAGTCCATAATGTTTCCTAATTGAAATTGTTCATTAATTCTTTCACATAGCATTATATTCCCATTAGGAGAGATTGCTAACTTTCTTTTAGGAATACATGTTCCTGTATACCATTCCATAGATTCATTAATTCCATGCATTCTGTGAAATATATCGTTTAATTCCTTATCTATGAAATGATATAAAAAATCTAATCTATCAAAAGAAGTGCCTTTTATTTTTTTCTCCATATACACTTCATGTAAAGCGTGTATACTCTCTTGAAATGTCTCTTTATCATAGGGATATATTTTGTGGAATTCACCACAATCTAAGTCCTTCAGTACACTTATTAGCTGTAACTTAGCGTATTCTTCATTATCACTAAAAAAATCATAAACTTTTTTTATATCTGAATTTCCATTTATTGTTGGTTGGAATCTCACATTGGTATTATAATACTCTTTATCAAACTCTCTTATCATATGTAATTTATCAAAAACAATCTCTGCAGTTTTACTTCCATCTTCAAATACTCTATACCTGTCATGCTCCTCTTCAGGTCCATCTAAGCTAACGCATAAAAATATATCCTCATCTCTTAAAAATTTAAGCATTTCCTTTGTAAGTAACGTTAAGTTTGTAACTATGCTTAATATTAATCCATAATAATCTTTTTTATTCTTCTTCGCATAGTTAACGGCATCTTTAATAAGATCAAAATTACATAAAGGTTCTCCTCCATAAAATAGAACATTTAAATTTCTATCAGCATAACCTTCATATTCCTTTTGATTATTATACTTATAAAATGTATCTATAGCTTTTTTTGCAACTGTAAATGTCATTAAATTATTGGTATGTTCTCTGTAACTCTCATACGTATCAGAATATGTACAATATTTGCACCTTAGATTACATTGCTCTGATACGACAAGAACAAGGTCTGCATTTATGTAAAGCCCCTTTTTACTTTCTGGTAAACTTTTATAACTGTCAAAATAAAGCTTTTTATGTTGATTATCTGTATTCCTAAAGGCATTAGTTTTGGCTCTCCATATATGTATATACCGCTTCATACTTTCGCTTAGCCCTTCTCCCTCTTGGAATCTCAACTTATCTAATCCATCATCTGAGGTATTATAAAGTTCTTCAGTAAACGCTTCATTTAATGGAGCGTTCCATGGATGGATAGTATTCGTTAACGCGTCATATAAATACTGATTATTAGACATTGTTTGAAAAAGCATGTAATTATTTGGCATGATCTCCTCCATATAGATATTTAATCAAGTATATTGTCTATCCAATAAATATAATATTTTTATACATTATATTAAAAATTAGTATTAAAAAAGGATCTTAAATAATTAGTTTAAAATATCTCAATTATTTTACGAGATTCATATCATATGGTTAGTATGGATAATCAATACGCTTGATATTAAATCTGATTAGTATCTAGTATATGAATTATATAGATTAAATAAAACATAATTTGTAAAATCCAAGAGTCAAGGGGACGTTTCGAGACCAGTGAAAAATCCCCCTGACTTGTTCAAAAATTATGTTCACCATATTGAGGACAACCTCATATTATAGGTAATATAATGAGCTATATTTTGTTGACTGATAGGTGATGTACTTGTATAGCTAATAACACATAATATGGGGGTATTAAGATGAATTGGGTTAGCGAAAAAGTAATTGCTACTTTACGTAAATATGAACATGAAAAAAATACATCTAAACTATTAAATAAAGTAGAAAGATTATATGCTTTAGGCATTAGACGATTCCGTTTTAATCTTGGCAAACTAAATAGAATACAGACCATAGAAGATACCTTTATGGTTATTGAAAAAATTAAATCCACCTATGACGATATACGTATAATGGTTGACATAGGCTATCCTGGGACAGGCGTACGATTTAATTTATTACCTCATGAGAAAAAAAGAAACTTTTATAAAAATGAAGAGATTTTCTTCATTAGTTCAAATTACGCCCAGCAAAATGATTATAATACATTACCCATCAATAGTGATGATTTGAGTGTACTCTTTAAAGAAGGTCAACTGCTGTATTACCGTGATGGTGATAGGGCATTTAGCGTTGTAAAATGCATAAGCAAAGACAAAGTATCTGTGATTCCTCTTCAAAATATTAGAATTAAGGCAAATGCATCCATAAAATGTGGTGCTTTTATTAAAGATAATACTATGAATGATATCATCATCGATTTTATTAATCGTTCACAACCCAAAGACATTTCTTTATCTTTTGTAGAAAATCCAATGGATATTTGTGCTTTCAAAAATAAAATCACATACAATACAGGTAAGATAACAAGCAAGATTGAAACCAATAAAGGCTTATTGTACCTTGATGATATTATGGATCATTCCGACGGAATTATGGTTGCTCGGGGAGACCTGGCCTTTAACAGCCCTCTAAGTGATTTCTATTATAATCAGAACAAGGTCATTAGCGAAACACGCCTTAGACATAAAGATATCTATGTTGCTACAGATATTCTAAGTTCTTATAGTAAATCAGCCTTTCCATCTAGAAGTGATGTTATTGATTTAGCTAGTATTATTTCCCAAAATGTATCCGGGATTATTCTCAATGGTTATCTTGTATCCAGCCACAATATTAAACAAGCCCTTCAGCTCATTGAAGAAATGTATAAGAAACATGAAAAGGGTCTACTCACCTATAATAGTCTCATATAAGTACTTATTTACAGGAGTTCTGTTTGATATCATAGAGCCACCACCCTATTCGATGATGGCTCATGTTATTTCATATTAAAAATCACTACTGCCCTATTACATATTAGATTTATTATAAATCCTTCGATAACTTTATTCCATAAGCATTATAGGCTTCTTTAAAACTATAACCTAGCTTTTCTGCAAGTTTCAATGATCCCTTATGTGCTGCATCCCAACTAGGATATCTATGCTGTTCTAGACATGCAAGGATAAGGGCAGATGCGCAGGCTATTGCCAAACCTTTACGGCGGTGCTCTTTCTTTGTGCCAATCTCAATCTCAATACCACCATTATATACCGTATAAGAAGATGCCCCGCATACAAGGTTACCTTCATAGAGAATGCCGAAGCCAATACCTCTTTTTAAAAAGTCCTCAGCAGATATAAAGTTAGAAACAAAATCCATGGACCAATCATTTGCCATGGCCTCATGATATAACCCTTTATCAAAAGGTTTTATTGTATACTCCGATGGCAACTGCTTCATATAATCCTTTAATTGCTCCCTATCAAAAGCATGAGCATCTTTTACCGTTGCATAACGCTCAAATACAACATATCTGTCCTTATATACCTCCTCAATAAGGGGCACCCATCCTTCGTCATCTGGTATGGCATATAAATAAGACGACTCATAGGTCTTTGGTATATACTCAACAAGTTTTTTTGCTTTTTCACTGGTATAGTCACCACTATAAAAAACAAAATCACCTAACATAATCATGGCACATGTAGGTTCTTCTACTTGATCTGCCCAAGCCTGACCCATCTGTCCATCTAAGCAAGAATATATTAACGTATCCTCTGCACCTTCAAAAATATGTTCAATATTTTTTACTTGATGCTGATTTAATGCTATTATGTCATTCATCACTTTGTACCTCCTTATTTATATTTATTATATTCCCTATACTATACGCTCCACCATACCCCTATATGGTTAAATATCTATGACATTGACCATTTTTTATGCCAAACTTCCTTTGTAAACTCAATGGAAAAGCCTATAGATAGGTAAAATTTTTGAGAAGAACCCACATAGATCTTCTTTGCTCCTAATTCTTTTATGCTATTGATTCCTTCATAAATAACTGCTTTCCCAAGACCTAACCGTCTATATTTGGGAATTGTTCCAACAGGCTCTAGAATCCCAATACCATTTAGTTCATCATACCAAACAGTGGCAAAAGCTGCAATATCATCATGATCATCAAGTATACATAGATCTAATTCCGGTTTATAGTCTGGCGCATTTTTCATGGCCTTATAGGCTACCACTCTCTTAGTTACACCTTCAGGTGTGCTTGAATCGCTATGACTAAATGCACGTGTATGGGCTAATCCTTTTTGATAATCATCTACCTCATGCCCGTTACATATCCTAAAGCCTTTGGGTAAGTTTACTTGAAAGTCACCATCTAAATCCATTGAAGCATTATTTTCTCCCCATTCTAGTGGCGTATAATTTCTATTCTTCAATAGTTCTTTTAATTGGGTATGTCCACTATTAACTCTTATATATATGTTTCTCTCATTATTCTCGACACATGATAGTTTATTTTCTGCAAAGTCAATCATTTCATTAAGAAAGTCATGTGAATAGGTCATATGACTAAGCTGTAAAAACGCTTCTCCACTATTCTCACCTTCCGAATTGACGACAGATAGGATGTTATCCTTTTCATCTACCCATAATCCAACTGTCTTGGGCCATGCAGCGAATGTGCCTAGCATGGGTTGGGCAAAATACCGACAAAAATTCCAACGGTCAATAAACCAATTGTGATCATCTGTTGATTGGGAATACGTTTTTTTCAGAAATTCACTCACTCTCATAAAATCTGTTTCCTTAAATTCTCTTTTATTGCGCATATACAATCCTCCTTCTAAAATATGTATCTGTTCGATACAACTTTGATAGCATTATTTCAATCGCCTAACCTCTGATACCGTGTAACATGCACTATTCTTCGTCTCTCGATACAACAATAATAAATGATTCATAAGCATACCTAATAAAATAAGTAATATGGAAAAACTTAATAAAAATATAGGCATAATATAGGCTTTATCTAATTTGCCCAAAATCATAAAACCGAGGAATACCATAATATAAATAGCAGAAAGTATGTAAGCGCATTTACTTCCTATCTTCTTAGCTCTCAAGAAGTATCCGACCTCTTTTACTAAATTATCTTGCCCCTTTTTAACATGATCTTTACTATACACGTGTTTTGCCTTAAGCCCACAGAGCTGATACATAAGATTTCTTGTATTCTCTTGTTCTCTCTGACTGTCCATCACATTAAGACTTCTTCTTGTAACTAATCGCATCATATTATCCCCTAATACAATGGATTCCCTACCCATATGCCCTAAAATCTTAGTTGCAATGCCATTAAGAATCCCCTTTCTCTCAGGTCGTAAGAACACCATATCATAACGTTCTTCCGTTAACATATGATACATCCTCCTCATCTGCCCACATAGACCCTCATCTGCATTTGTCTCAATTTCATAGACATAATCCCCAATGGATAGGTCAATGCCAGCCATCATGCCACATGCCTTGTTCTGACATTTACTTAATGTGACCAAAATAACATGCCCACCTATGGTCTCTTTGACTTCCTGCAATAACCTACTAGAGATTTCATCAAGTACCTCTCCTAGAATAACAATAATCTCATAATTTACCACGAATTCACCCATGGCATAGGCCACATCATAGAGCTGCTGTATCAAGCTCTGCGTATCACACTCTTTATACATAACCACCGAAAAATAACCTTGTTCTTTCATTCAATCACCTTCTTCAAATCATATGCTGTATTAATCTTACCTGATAATACAGTCATCAATGTGGGACCACGTTCACCATGATCATCTATCTTAATCACTGTTGGCCTAGAGTCATCCATTTTAGACGTCTCCAGTAGTGGTTTTATAGCAAATAACGATTCCTTATATCGAATCCCCATATCCATTGCCAGATATTTATTAGCCATTTGCTTCATGCTTACATAAAAAGATTTCGGTCTGCTTTGACAAAGATTGCAATTATCCAATTGGTCTGGTGTACATGCCGGATTCCCTTCTTGGCACTGAAACCTTGGTAAAGATTCATAACACGTTTTATGATGAGTAAAGGTTACGGAGGTTAAGGAATGATACCCTGAAAAACCAAAGGGCATGATGGAGAAAAACGGTCCATCCATAAGGGTTAACCCCAAGTCTTTATAAACATCTTTTACCTGGCACAGAATAATTTCACTGATCTCATACCGAATGGGAAAAGGCTCTACATGAAATTTCTTTAACACCTGATTCACACTAGCATAAGTCGTATTAATGATCTTAGGGGCTATAAAAACATGCCCATCTTCTGTCTTAATGATGTACTTACTCCCTTTAATAGCCACCTCTTTTAAACGAATATGATAATACATAGCACATCGCTTGCTTGCCTCTAGCTTCTCCAAGAAATATCCCTTAATCCGTTTAGCATCTAAAACATATTCCTCCGTTAAAAAAGCCTGCTCCACCAAATGGGTTTTATAGTAGTCCTTCGTTGACACTTCCTTACAAGGAATACTTGCCTTCTCACAAAAACTCTTGAATTGCTTACCCCCTGTCAACGAATAATGCTTAGCTATGCCATAGATCTTCGTTAACTTACTCAAAATAGCAAAATCAAAATCCTTGTAGAATTCCTTAAAATATGCAGCAGACTTAATAGCCGTCGCATAACTCCTTGGGTAATGGTATCCCCGATGAACTCTTGCCTGATTAATAAAAGACGCTCTCATAAAACTATCATCATCATGTTCAAGTACAACGGTCTTATACCCCTTCTCTACCAAAAGCTGACTAGCGTATAATCCGTACATACCTGCTCCCAAAACGATATAATCTGCTTCAATCACCATACTCATCACCTAATCCCATCTTCTACAAACTTCTTAATATCCTCTATGACATGCTCCTTGGTATACATATAAGGAGAAGACGTTCCATATAGCTCTGCATGTATAGACCTTACATCATATATCATCGGTCTGCTATCTGTCTTATTATCAAAATCCCTCTGAAAACATGCCTGAGCCAACTCACTAGCAGATACAGGCTCCGAACTTACATGTAATAAGGATAACTCCGCCTTCATAGCCACCTGAATATCTCGGTATAAATAATCCAAATTATAATACTGATAGCGACTATCCCTATGGGTCCATTCCAAACACTGGTCATGGATTAAATCATACAAAAAGTTTTTTTTAAGCCCCAAACCAAATAATGCTGGCAACCGGACAATCAAACATTTCTCAAATCGTTCTCTTACCATCTTCTCAACCATATAGCGATGTTTCCCATAAGCATGCAAACCCTCTAACTCAATTTCTGTATCCTCATAAACAGCAACTGGATTCTTATACACATCTACCGTGGAAATTAACACAAGATATCCACAACTTACCCTTTCCAAACTGTTCATAAGTTGATAAATTGCCTGTCGGTCTTCCTCTGGAAACTTATTGGCATACCACTTGGTCCCATACATCCCCGAACACATAACTAGATCAAAATGCTTTCCCTGAATCTCCTCTATATTGCTACGATGATACGTCTCATCAAACATAAGCTGTCTGTTCAGGTTACTCCCCACGAATCCTGTATCCCCAATTAACGCCGTTCTCATACCAACCACCTCACAAATCTTGTGACCTTTTATGTTACTTCAAACCACTAAAAGGACTAAACTATCCACTATCTTCTTGGATAACTTCTCCAAACATCTCTACTACGTTCTCTAACAACCTTCTTAACTTTCGGCTTTTCATAAACTGGGGATAATCCACTGTCATCATCTTTTCAAAGACTCTATACCAGTAAACAAAGTCCTTCCTACGACCTAACCGGTCTATCTTCTTTTTGTCCTTGAAATTCCAAGGCTTAAACCCTGCATAATGAAGACCACATAACAAATCAATGGTAGGATAACCACCAAACCCATTAAAAATCAAATCAATATTGTGCCATCTTCCAGCCCAATGAACTGTTGCATACTGCATCTCAGGCCAATTAAATACATCCCCGATGAGTCTTTTAATTTCATCCCTTTTCACATCATCCATAACATCCTCATAATCTTTCATATTAGGCGATAACACCCACAGGGAGCTATTAATACCCATGTTATTAGGATTACTAATAACACGATGACAGATTTCTTCTGGAACCAATGCACCATGGGGACAGATATGATCATAGGTGTGATGCCATATCCACTTCTTCGTCTCTTCCACATTTGGTGGAATAATATATTGTCCATCCTCACTATACTCCATGGTGTACTGCTTCATCTCATTACATGTGCCCGCAGGTGTATCCAGTTTGAATAATTCATCATAATGTTTTCTAGGTAATACATCCGCGTCTAGCACCACAACTTTATCGTAATGAAACCCTAAGTCCCCATCCTCACCTAGTCGTAAGGCATGAAACCTGGTGAATAAAAATGGTCGATCCTGTCTTTTCTGACGTCTTTTATGATGGATAAACACTTCTTTTACATCCACCACATAATCATAGATTTCAGCAATAAGTACCTTCGCCTCTTCTGAAATATTTTCTGTTACCAAGCAAACCAAATCTGCGTTATAATTTCCCTGTCGCAGTTGATTGCCTTGCATAAGAATACCTGGAAGAAAGTGATCGTTCATCATCAAGAATGTCACAAATGCATACTTTCTGCTACCATCTTCTCTTGTCATCATTAATGGCTTATTCTGTTTGCTTTTCATTGTTCTTCACCTCATTTTTCTTTTATAGCTGGCTCTTAGTGAAAAAATAGGTGTATTCTATTGCTTTGATTTGTATGACCACTCATGGTACTCATATTCTTTAAAAGTACAAAGTGACTTCGTCACGTAAAAGATTTCAAGGAAAATAGAAAGTAGAACTTTCCTATACTATAAAAAAAGCCATAAATGAACACAGTTGTCATTTATAGCTTCTATCGTACGATACATCTTATATAATATGCTCTATAACACGATACTCTTAGCTACTCTAGCCAATCTTCTTGCATTTCTACAAAAGAATGTATGGAGTACCTATAGATATTCATATGTGTTATCTTATTATTGGCATAACCCCCATTAACATTTAAAAAAGGGTACAAAAAAACATGCCTTCAAGCATGACGTATAAACTTCACCATATGCGTACTTAACTTGTGTTCTTAACTAAATCACCGCAAAGAGTATCACAAATAAAACCATCTATTGGCTTCATCTTACTATCTCTTCACTATCTATTCAATTTGATTATTTAGTTAAGTTATTAGACATTGCGTACGCTCCTTTTCGTGTGATTAATTTCATTATAATATAGGGTATACTGACTGTCAAGTCATAAATGGTGTAGAAATGCGTACCTTAAATGTAATTCTAGGTCATATGAACCAGTTACATATAGATTTATAATAACATTGCATAGAAAAATTGAAATTATAGGGGTCCTCATTCTATAATAGAATGGATACCTTAATCATTAAGGAGGAAAACATATGCGTAGAATAAGTGCTTTATTATTATCCTGTATGCTATTAATAGCCTTATTTACAGGATGTACAAAAGATACTTCTAAGAAAGAAAGCCCAACAAGCACGGCGAAAGAACAAACAGAAACAAAACCAATTAATAATGATAAAGTGGTTCAACTATCTGTATCAACCAATGTAGTCGGTAAACATGCAGAAATTCTTGAAGAACTTGCTCGAGAATTCGAAGCCCAAAATGCCAATGTAAAGATCGATTTTAGTGCCCCAGGTGGCGAATATGAAAACATGTTAAAAGTTAAAATGGCTGCCAACGATATGCCTGACATCTTTTCAACACATGGTTGGGCTAAGTTACGCTATAAAGATTTCTTAGCTGATTTAAGCGGTAGATCTTGGGCAGACCAAGTGGTAGAATCCTTTGCACCGACTGTAACTGATGAATCAGGCAAATTATATGTTTTACCTTTTGATCAAGATAAAGCTGGCCCCATTTTCAATGTAGCTATATTCGAAGAATACGGTATCGCTATTCCTTCAACCCTTGACGAACTTATAGCTGCCTGTGAGACCATTAAGACAAAATCTAATGGTGAAATCACACCTATTGTATGTGCAACGGAAGGTTGGGAAGAAGCTCAATTCTTCGATTTCTTCGCTACACCACTTTTAATCAGTCCTGAGAAAAATGAAGCTGAAGCTCTACTTAACCAAACATTTGATTGGACTAAGTGGGATTTCCTAGCTGAAAAATGGCTAGAGATGTTTAAAAAAGGCTATATCAATGAAGATATCTTCACTGTAAAGTTCAGTGATAATGTAGCCAAATTTGCAGAAGGTAAAGCTGCTATTGGATTCTATGGCCCATATTTTATTGAAGAAGCCCGTAGTCTTAACCCAGATATTAATGCTGATATGATGCCTATTCCAGCTATTTATGAAGGGGATGAACCTACTTTTGCTGGTGGTGAGAAAACAACTTTTGGTGTATGGAAAGACTCCCCTAACAAAGAAACAGCAATGGCTTTCCTTGATTTTATGGCTCAGAAAGAAAATGTAGCCAAAGTAAGCGCTTATACTAAATTACCACCTGCTATCAAAGGTGTGGCTATCGATGCAGGTGAACTTACAAAAACTTATGAGAAATATGGTCATTTACGAACTTTCCCTTATTTTGACCGTGTATACTTACCAAATGGTATGTGGGACGTAATGTGTAAGAACTCACAATCCTTATTGGGTGATATCATTACGCCACGTGAATTCTCTGAGAATATGGAATCTGAATACACGCGTTTACATCAACTTCAAGAATAGAAATACATCTAAGAAACTCCTCTGATTGCAAAAAAAGTATAATCAATAACGGATGGCTGTCTCATACAATACTCATGATGGGGTACTATAAGATTCATGTTCATACCCATAGATGTATGGGACAGCTCTTTATATAGCTTTAAGTAAGATTTAGAAAGGAAATAAGATGAAAACTCTATCATTACGCTCAAAAAAAGAACTTTCCTACAGCATAAAAAAGTATTGTCATTCACCCAAGATCGTGAATATTATGTACATCCCAGCACTTCTCTTTTTTATACTTTTGATATTTTATCCTTTTTTTCAAGGCATTATCATCTCCTTTAAAGAATGGAACGGTTATTCCCCAAAATTCTTATGGGTAGGTTTTCAAAAATATAAAAAGCTATTGACCGACAGAGATTTTTTTGTAACGATTAAAAACACCCTCATCTATGGAATAGGTAGCACACTCATTCAGAACTTCTTTGGTCTAGGCTGTGCTGTTCTACTGGATCAAAAGATTAAAGGAGAGAAGATTATTCGAACCGTTGTTTATCTTCCTGTGGTTATCAGTGCCCTTATTATGGGCTATGTGTGGTACTTCTTCTTCAAATTCGAAGGTGGCGCTATTAATGATATTATGTTGCTATTTGGTTTAAAACCACTGGACTGGCTTGCCTTAGGTAAACGTTCTGTCTGGATCATTACCCTAGTTAATTCTATTCAATACATGGGAATATCCATGGTTATTTACTTAGCTGGCTTACAAGGTATCTCCAGAACGTTTTACGAAGCGGCAAGTATTGATGGTGCAACACGATGGGCACAGTTTAAAAACGTAACCATCCCCTTATTAATGCCTGCTATCACAACCAGTGTTATTATTAATATCATTGGCGGTCTTAAACTATTCGATGTTATTATGGCTATGACCAAAGGCGGTCCAGGTTATTCATCTGCCTCTATTTCTACCATGATGTATCAGATCTATTTTGTTCGAATGGATGCAGGATATGCTGCGGCTATGGGAATTGTCATGTTCTTATTAATTAGTATCATCAGTATCATCAACCTAAGATATCTAAGAAGTAAGGAGGTGCAGATGTGAGAAAACTGAGCAAATGCATGATCTATCTGATCGCTACACTGTATTTAATACCTTTTTACATCTTAATTAACGTAGCCTTAAGACCTGCATCCAATACCAGCTCTTTTTGGATCCCGCCAATGAAGTTATATTTGGAGAACTTCCGTAATGCATGGATAGAGGCCAATATGATGACTGCCTTTAAAAACAATATTATTATTACATTGGTGGTTGTTAGTGCCGTGGTTATTATAGGTTCTTTTGCCTCCTATCCATTGGCAAGATACAGAACGAAATGGAATAATTTTATCTATACGTTATGCATCTCCTGTATGATTGTACCCCCACTAACTATCTTGGTGCCTTTATATAAGTTGGTTGTTAATACCACAGGAACAAGTACATACTTAGGGGTTATATTACCCCATATCGCTTATCAATTACCGATTACCATCTTCTTGTTTACTGGTTTTATTGGCTCTATTTCAAGAGAACTTGATGAAGCTGCCCTTATTGACGGATGTGGAAGATTCACTATCTTTTTTAGGATCATCTTTCCTCTACTTAAACCTGTAACCGCCACTGTCACCATACTTGTTGGGGTTGCTATATGGAATGATTATACATTCTCTGTATTCTTTTTACAAAAACCCAAGATGTACACGTTAACAGTTGCACTTAGCCAATTTTTCTCCCAGTTCTCCAATCAGATTAACTGGGTAGCTGCAGGCTGTATTATTGGAACGATACCTTTAGCTTTGCTCTACCTCTTCCTGCAAAAGTATTTTATAAAAGGACTATCAGCTGGAGCTGTAAAAGGGTAATACAAAGGACTGTTTATTATATATAATCCATAAGATTATGATAATCTTTCACTTGGCTATACATGATAACAGTCCTGGTTCTTAAGATCCCTTGCTCTGTTGTTTCAACTCCGAAGGATACATATTATAGAAGTTTTTAAACAGTTTACTAAAATGTCTTGTACTTGAGAAACCTACTTGATTGGCTACTTGGCTGACTTTCCCATTAGGTCTTGTTAGAAGCTCTTTTGCCATCAGCATTCTGGTCTTCGTCAGATACTTCATAAAGGTTGTGCCTTCTTTTTTCTTGAACAACGTACTTAAGTAATTAGGTGTCAGATGCAATTGCTCAGCAATCTGATTAATACCTATGTTATGCATATAGTTTTTCTCAATATATGCTTTTACTTGGTCGATAGGATCTGTATGTACATGGGCTAAGTATTTGTCTTTTACCAGTTGATCATTCCCTATAGCACGTATTGCTTCTAATGGAGATTTGTCATCTACATCTTTACCATCATATAATATAGGTTTAAGATTTCCCTCTAAGAGCTCCCACAGGTTATGATTTTTCACTAAACGTTCTAAGTTATCAATGTGGCCCATATAGGTTAAATATTCTTTGTCATAATAAGCCTCGAATAATCCGGAATAAGCATGGATAAATTTCAGTTCATAATCCGTAGCCGATTCCCATATTCCCTTTAGTTGTTGTAGGCTGTACGTTGACTTTCCCTGTTCTAATATCCTTAGACCAGACATATTACCAATCTGGTGCAACCCTTTGAAGACATCATCTATTGTTTGACTGGAACCTGAAGTGATAAGTGATAGCTCAAGTCCTTTACAACTATATCGCTTTAGAATGACCTTTAGTTTTTTATGAAACGATTGAATAACCTGTTCACCATCTTGCTGACTGTCAAAAAACCCCCAAGCACCAACTACAGTCAGCACCCTATCTGTTGTATTAAGACATACTAATCGACTATTTAATTGAATCAGCTTGTTTATTTTTTCTCTTATGGCACTTATGATTTGTTGCATGCTTTCGCTTCTAAGAGCTTCATCAAAACTATGTATCTCAATACAAAAAGATTGTAATTGTATATTTCCTGTCCAAGGTGTATCTTCATCAGTAGAAAATTCTGCTCCTCGGTAACGGTCGTTTATCCCTGCTTCAAACTGTTGATTGAGGCTTATAGCATACTGCTTATTCTCCTGTAGAAGAGAGGTAACGACTTTTCCTAGTTCTGTAAGGCTTATTGGTTTTAATAAATAGCTTGATACCCCTAATTCAATGGCTTGTTTGGCGTATTCAAATTCGGAATAGCCTGTTACAATAACCCATTTTGTATAAGTATATTGTTGTTTGGCGGCTTCTATGGCTTTCATGCCATTTATATTAGGCATGTGAATATCCACAAAAGCCATATCATAATGCTTTATCTTCATCTGCTCTAATAATTCCTGCCCATTGTTAACTTCATCGATCCAGTCTATGGACATACCCAACTGAACAAGCATACTTATAAGGGTTTGTCGTACCAGGTACTCATCATCCGCAATTAATATTCTCATGGAATTTCTCTCCTTGTCTATGACCTTGTTCTTCCAATGGTATGTCGATGGTTATATGGGTTCCATAACCTTCTTTACTGCTAATAAATAGCTTATGGTGAGGATAAATTAATACTAACCGATTCTTTATATTGGTAAGACCTGTTCCCATGGGACTAGCCGTATTAAAGCCTATACCATTATCTTTAACACTAATATGTAGTGACTCTTGATTATCTTTATTTTCTTTATACGCTCTAACCATTAGATTTCCTTCCTGAGACATCGGCTCTAAGCCATGGATAATAGCATTCTCAACTAAAGGTTGCAACAGCAGTTTAGGTACGCCTACCTCTTCCACATCTTCTGCAAGATCTAATGTATAGTTCATGCGATCACCAAACCTTAGTTTTTGTAAGGCACAATAGTTATCCAATAGTCTAAATTCTTCCCTAAGGCTCGATGTATCTTGTTGATTCAATATATAACGCATCATCTGTGTTAGACTAATAACCGTTTCCTCAATCTTTTTATGTTCGCCTAAGCGATTAAGCCCAAGCAAACCATTAAGGGTATTAAATAGAAAATGGGGTTGTATCTGGGATTGTAGGGCATGGCATTCTGCTGTTTTTTTCTCAATAATGGCTTGATATTCCCGATGAATGAGCTCATTAATCTGGTCCATCATATGATTAAGATTCGTAGAAAGGTAAGCAATCTCATCTTTGCCTGTATCATCAAATCGAATGTCTTTATTACCATTTTTGATCTTTTCAATGGTTAGAAGCATTTGGTTAAAGGGCTTGGTGATACGGGTTGACATAAATGAAAAGAATAAGAATGTGATGAATAGCTCAATGATTAAGATGAGTCCTCCTACTATGTACATGCTTCTTATTTTATCATTGAATTCGGTTAGAGATATGAGAATATTGACTTGCCATGGTAATTTCTTAAGAGACCGACTAATTAATCGATAATGATGTCGCCCATCTTTGATTTCTTTATGACCTGATTGTGCCATTTGCCTCTTAAGATCTGTAGATAAGGCTTGTGTGGCATAGATTAACTGCCTGTCACCATCATAGACCGTAATAATGGATGATACCCCTAGATTAACACTTTTAAAGGTTTTGGCAATAATATTGGTATCAATATCTGCCATAAGAATCCCTAAGCGTTTCATTGTCATGGGGTCTTTGATTAATCTAGCAACAGAAAATACTTTATCTGCTACAGGTGTTTCTAAATAATCTTGGGTATGGGCATTACTATAGATCACTCTACTATCTTCTTGCTGTGCTTTATTGTACCAATTAGCTTGCTCAAAATCATAGCCTTCTTTGATGTAAGTCTGCCCATACTTTTTGGTGGTAATAAAAGAATCTAAATTCTCTGTAACAAATAAGGAGCTTAAAATATCTTCTCGTGTCGCTTGAAGATAATTGGTTAAGGTCCCTTCAATGGACTGAGCTACTTGAAACTTTTCATAATCGCTTAACCCATTATAATGTATACTATTCATGAGCAATAAAGAATTCATAAATGTTTGATTGAAATATGGCATAATTGTAAGACGCTCAAGTTCATCAAAATAGTTATCCATATTCAGCTCAACAGCTGTTATGGTACTTTCTGTGAGCACTTCAATTTCTTTATTCATATTTTTCGTATAATAAGATGGCAACGTCACCATGACTAAAATGGTGAGTAAAACAATGGCAATAAGAAAAACCATTACCAGTTTGAACCGAAAAGAATGCCAATAATTAATCATGTTTAGTCACTTCCTTCATGCTTATATAATAATTCTTTTGAAATACGGCAACCAGTCACTTAGGAATACGGGTGGTTTTAAGACTAACTATTTAAATAAAAGATTTATACAATAAAATGGCTTTTCTATCATACTTGTAGGATAACCCTTGCAGAGTAATATAGCAACCCTTTATATGACGAAAAGTCTTCTTCATAAAAAAGTATACGTGAAATCCTTGTATAAATATATGCTACATTTCTATACTATCTGTACGTATTTCTACACATAAGCCTTAATCATCTTACCCATTTCGTTAGAACATATAATCTATGAACGTTACTTTTTTAAGCTGAACTTCCCTGGATATATATCACTATCTTAAAGATCGAGTAAGAAAAGCCATATACACGCTTAACGTATACATGGCTCATTCATCTTGATATTTTGTGCCATGACTTTGTTTAATGCAGGGGCAAAGTCACAACAAGGGTGGCTGTCTCATTATACATGAAACACTTTCACAGACTCTCCAAGGCGGTCAATGGATAGATTTAACTCATGCATAGCCGCTACAACTTCTTCAATAGATGCCGTTTGTTCTTGAGCTGATGCACTAATTTCTTCTGTTGACGCTGCGGATTGCTGAGTAATGGAAGATATATTTTCTATGGCTGCAAGCACTTCCTCTTTTGCAAGATTGACATATTCCACATCATTACTTAATAAATTAATCTGTTTCGCCACTTCATCTGTTGAGGTATTGATTTCACTAAATACATTTTTGGTATCCGCAAGTTGATTGTTTACACTTTCAACGAGTTTTATGGATTGATCCATGGTGTTATTGGTTGTATTAATAACCCCAATTATCTCTTGAATAATTGCTTGAATCTCTTTTGTTGCTCCTGTGGACTGTTCTGCTAACACCTTTACTTCGTCGGCTACTACGGCAAAACCTTTTCCTTGTTCACCTGCTCTAGCTGCTTCAATAGCTGCATTAAGTGCCAGTAAGTTGGTCTGATCTGCAATACTACTGATTGTCTCAATAATCATGCCAATGGAATTAGATTTATCTGCTAAGTGAGCCAAGTCTCTTGATAATGATTTTGTAGCTTCGGTGTTCTCCATGAATTTGTGTCCTAACTGATCCATGGACACCAAGCCTTGCTGATTCTTATCTTTCATGTTCTCAGCATTATCCATAACGAAGTTAATTTTACCATTAATTGCGTTAATGCGATCCGCTAAGTTATTGGTAATATCTAAGCTATTGCTTGTTTCCTGGGCTTGTGTTGTGGCACCACTGGCTATTTCACCAATAGTCTTAGCCACTTCTTCACTGACTTGTCCTGCTTGCTCAGCAGAACTAATGATTTCTACAGATGCTACATTGGTGATGGTAGCTATTTCTTTGATATCCTTAATCATCTCTTTCATTTGGGTAATCATTGTATTAAAGTTTTTACCCAGCTGGCTGATTTCATCTTTACTTTTATTTGTCACTTCCACATTAAGATTACCTTGGCCTACTTCACTCATCACGTGAATCATATTGTTAATTGGTTTGGTAGCTACTTTTCTAATAATAAAGGAAAGTACCACGAACATAACGATTAAAGCTATAACAGATATAATCATTGTAATTTGTTTATATGCATTAAGATAATCATTGACCTCTTGATCGGATATGGTGGCTACAACAATTCGTTCATCTATTCGCCTAAATACTGTATGCATCGTTGAACCTTCTTCTTGATGATTAGCATAACCTTCTTCTTTTTCAAAGATGTCCTTAGACCATGCCTGTTCTATGATGTTTTCTCCAATGAGATTTGCATCTTTATGGTTCATAATGTTGCCTTCTAAATCTACAATATATGCATAACCATTACTACCAACGGTTAATTCACTTATGGCTTGCTGCAAATCCATTTTAGCCAGTATTTTATTGACTGTTTCCATTTGATAACCTATCTGAACAATACCTGGTTCGTCAAGACGAGGTACGCCTATATATTGAAATAGTTCTTTATCTGTTCCTCGTTCTGTAATAGGTTGTGCAAATTTAAAATTTTTGTCGCGAATACAGGGCATGAATGCTTTTGCTTGATCATTTGATGCAAAGTCAAAACCAAAAAAATCGGGAACTGTTCCATTAACCAATATCCCTTTTTCATTGGTCACATGAATTTCATCTACATTAAATTCTTGGGCTAATTCTTTTAACCTATTTGTCTCTAATACGCCTGGATCTTGTTCAATTAACTTAGCAATGGCACTGGCTAGAGAGATACCTTTATCTCCCAACGCTTCTTGGACGTTGTTTAGAATTTTTTCTCTGGACTTTACTGTCTTTACAACCGTTTCTAACCCATTATTAATCTGTCCATCCAGCATCTTTAATGCAATACCGTCTTTCACTTGTTGAAAAGTGGCAAATGATATAGCTGTGATTGTAATAATGAGCATGATTCCAACGGGTAAAATAATCTTGTTCTTAAGTCTCATTCTACTACCTCCATTTTGTCATTTACTGTCATTTGCTGAGCTTACCTCCACACATCAGAATCTAAGCTCAATGAGTTAAATTAAACTGTACATTGATACATTCTTAGTAATTACTAACTCACACCTAAGAAATACGAATCAACTTATTATGTAAGGAACACCATATCACTATAAGTAATATATTTCCATTATATAAATATTTTGTTAATATATCAATTATTTTCTATAAAAAAGGAGGAAATTGTCTTTTTTTACAATTTCCTCTTGCTATAGGTATCCTTTACATTTTCAAATGTGCTAATATGGTGTTTGTATATTGTCGTTTTGTAATGGTGTAGAAGACCCCTGTGGAAAGTGTATAGATGAGCATGAGATAAGCTGTATTCATCAGTATTTTATGATACATAACCGTATTGACATACAATATAGCTATAAATCCTACCCCTAACATTCCACCCAGAATACTTGGTATTAAAAATATCGGTTTTATTTCATGAGCGATTGAGCTTCTTATTTCTTTTTCTATTATACCGGTTTTATAGAGCATGGCATATTTAACTTTTGCCTCTTCCATACTGGAATATACTTTAAAATATAACATGACACCACTTGATATGAAGAATAAGATACCTATTAATCCTGTAATAAATAGTGTAAACCCAAATATGGCTAGACTTGCCTTCATTACTATAAGACCAGAAGCAACTTGGAAATCCTTTTCATCCCGGTATCTAAAAATACGTTCTTTTGCTTTTTCCTCACCGTATTGTGCCCTAATGATATCTCGTAGAACTTTCTCCGTTATTGTATCATTCTTAAAATTAAATAAATGCAATGTTGATTGCTGCAATCCATATTTATTCCTTAAAATCTCATAATCGTTATCATCTAATACAATGAGACCCTGATTCCTAAACACACGACTAGAACATTCATTGCCCACAACTTCATAGATTTCTTCACGAACTATATACGTTAGTTCAGGATTATTATCTTCTTTTATCTTAAGAGTCTCTCCTGGTTTACTCCATCCCCCTTCATTCCTTGATCGAATGGATACGACTTGCCCAGTCTCAATATCTGCCAATTCTTGGTTAAGATGTTCCTTAATGGCTGATTCAGACACAAATGACATTTTATTGGAGCACCTTGGATCGGTTTCACCCTTAACATAATAATATAATTTACTTTGCATTAAATCCAACGTTTTTGCTTCCGTCATATTGGTGGATTCCTGGTCAATAATAGCATATAATTCTTTCCTTGATAGGTTTTCCTTGTCTGCCATTTCCATATACATAATATCATAAGGACTATATGTATGAGTTGCCTCTCTACTTGTTTCATAGATACTATACGTTACACCCACAAAGAATATAACGATTCCACTAAGTATAGTCACACAATATAAGATTTTACGATACCCTATGAAACGATATTTAATGGTGGATAAACTGATAATGTGCTTATAATATCTTTTTTTACTACTTTTAATCATAAGCGCACCGAAATTACTAATGACCATATATAACCCAACAAGGAGTAATACCATTGCTAATTTCACATAATTGCTACCTTTTAGAACACCTTCTATTGTAAAATAGATACACCCATAAGAACTACCTACCATTATAAGTCCTAGAAGCCCAAGTACCCAAGAGGATTTACCCTGACGTGATTGTCTAGCATCTTTCATTAATTCTGTTAATTCTAATTTACGTATATAGAACTTACGCTTAATGTACATAAAACTATTTATAACCATAAATAATAAGAAAGTGATACCGTATGCTTTTATGTTGAGCATAAACGTCATACCTTCAAATTCCAAGATCCTTATACTAGCCATAAAAAATAATCGTGACAAAATACTTCCAGCAATAATACCCACAATAAATGAAGTTATGCTGATAATGGCATTTTCAACACGTATGGTCTTTTCAATATCTTTCTTACTCATACCAAGTGTAAGAAAAAGACCAAATTCTGCATTTCTACCTCGCATGAAAGATCCGTTCACATAGCTAATAAACAAAAAACAAAAAATTACCAAAGCAAATAAGGAGATTTTCATGGTTATTTCAATAACCGTCCCCTTTGTACTGCTTACAATACTATCATTATAATAAAAGGTTGCATACATGGTTAAGACCAATACATTAAAAGAACTGCATAAAAAATAAGCAATATAACGCCTAAAGTTAAACTTAAAATTCTTAATAACAATATCCTTGAAGGTCATCGACGGTCACCTCCTAAGATAGCTTCACAGTCTAAGATTTGATCGAAGAAAGCTTTACGATCCCCTTTCTTTACAATTTCCATTTCAATGGTACCATCTTTTATGAAAATGATACGGTTACAGAAACTAGCCGCAAAAGGGTCATGGGTAACCATTAAAATAGTGCTGTTTCTTTCTTCATTCATCTTAACTAAGGTTTTCATAATATTATTGGAAGATTTGGAGTCTAAGTTACCTGTTGGCTCGTCAGCAAGTACAATACTGGGTTGATTCATTAATGCTCTGCTTGCTGCTGCTCGTTGCTTCTGTCCCCCTGACACGTTATATGGGTATTTGTCTTTGATGTCATATATATCAAAAAAAGTCATGATTTCTTGTGCACATACTTCCATTTCTTTGGCTTGCTTCTTATCGAGGATCATAGGGAGCATGATATTTTCTCTTAGGGTTAGACTGTCTAATAAATTGAATTCTTGGAAGATAAAACCAATGTTTCTTCTTCGAAATAAGGCTAGTTCATCTTTTTGTAAGTTCTCTATGTTTTCATTCATTATTTTAATGGTTCCTGATGAGGGTTTGTCGATTCCACCTAGAATATTAAGTAAAGTCGTTTTTCCACTTCCTGAGGGTCCCATAATACCTACGAATTCACCTTCCGTTACTGTAAAATCAATACCGCTCAAGGCGTGGGTTTTATTATCTTTATTTCCGTATATTTTTGTGATATTTTTTGTATCTAGTACTTTTTTCATTTTGTTGCCTCCTGTTTTGTTTGTGTAAGCCTTGTGGCTAACTTATGTATATAGTATAGCGATTAGGGGGTGAATAAGAAATCGAATAGGCTTACAGAAAGCTTACAGTATTGAAAGGATTTTGGGGGTTCCGTAAGTTGAAGGATTTAATACGATAGGGCTAGGGGTTATTGGAAGATACCGTAGGGTGTGCTTTTCAGGCACCTAAACGTCCGTGTTTAGAGTGCCTGCGCTCGCCGTCCGTGGTTCGCTTGATGCATTTTAATTACTCTTAGTTAGGAATTTTATTTGTACGGTTGTGCCTTTTCCTATTGTTGATTCGATGTTGAGTTCATGATTAAGTTTGTCGGCGATCATGTGGCATAGGTAGAGACCCATGCCGGTGGCATTTTTGTGTTTTCTGCCGTTTTCTCCGGTGAAGAAGGGTTCATATATTTTGGGTAGGTCGTATTCGGGGATGCCGATGCCTTCGTCGCGGATATAGAGGTATGTGTGCGTATTATCTTGTTGTATTTTGAAGTAGAGATGGTTGCTCCCTTCTGTATTTGTGCTGTATTTTATGCCGTTGGAGATCAGTTGTTCTAGCATGAATCGGCACCATTTTTTATCGGATAGAATGAGGCAGTTTCTTTCGCTTCCTTCTATTACGGGGAATACTTTATTATAGATAAATTGTTTTTTGTAATCGTTAATGATGTCTTTTAGGAGCTGTGATAGGGATACAGCTTCTGGTAAATAGTCTCTGGCGAATTCTTTTAATCGGACCATATTCAGGGCTTTATCCAGGTTATCTAAGATCTTATTATTTTCCTCATATATTTCATCTATTAATATCTGTGTATCTGGTATACTTTCATCCAACTTTTGTAGGATAAGATGTATCACAGAAACAGGTGTTTTCATTTCATGAATCCATTGATAGAGGAATCGGTTGTTCACAGTATTTTCCTCTTCAAGGGCATTGATCTTTTGCATATAATACTTATGCAAATCATGGACAGCTTTCAGTGTTTCTTGGTGTTCATACGTATCTGCTGCTGTATTATAATGTGGATCTACTTTTGAATCCTTTAATTTTTTATTAAACTGCACATAATGAAAGCCCTCCCATATAAAATAAAATGAGAAGACAAATACCGATAATATCAAAGGATAGGTTACAGCTACCCTTCCTTCCGTATAAAAGAAGTAAAACAGGATAATTAAAATGGTATTGATTAAAAACGCACTTATAACACTGGTCTGATCCTTAATAAATCGTATAATGAGCTCCTTATAAGGCACTGCTTTCGAATACATATCCTACACCTCTTTTATTTTTAATCACCTTCAGAAGTCCTGCTTCCTTCAATCTATTCTTAACCCTCGTCACATTAACCGTCAGTGTATTATCATCTACAAAAGCATCCTCATCCCACAATATGGTCAACAAATCTTCCCTCGACACCACTTGGTCCACATGCTCCATCAGCATCTTAAGTAACTTAAACTCATTCTTACTCAGCTCAAAAACTTGTCCCCCATAAACCATCTTAAAACTTCGTTCATCAAGGGTAAGACCCTTCACAGTAACCTCATCACTCTGCCCCCCATCACCATACTCACCATAAACCCGTCTCAAAAAAGCATTAATCTTTGACAACAACAACTGCAAACTAAAAGGTTTCGTTATATAATCATCCCCACCCAATTCAATAGCCATAATCTGCTGAATATCCTCTGTTGTGGCGGACACAAACATAATAGGCACCTTAGATTTCCTACGAATAGCCCTACAATAATAAAACCCATCATAATAAGGCAAATGAATATCCAACAACACCAAATCTGGATTAATCACATCAAATTCCTCATCAATCCGCTTATAATCCTTCACAATATACACCTGATAATCAAACTTCTCCAAGTACTCCTTAATATGATCCCTCAAACTCATATCATTTTCCACCAAATAAATCTTATACAAAACAAACTCCCCTTCCACCTCATATAACAATAATACTAATCCAATAATTTTAGTTCCCTCTATTATACTACACCTCACAATTTAAACAATCAAGAAAATCCAAGCTCTCTATTATACATTCTAACTCGACTTAAAATTTCCCCTACAATTACATTCTATTCCTACTACACATATATCCACATCCTCTAAACAACCTCTAATCCTCCCACTTCATAAACGGTTTTACCCGCTCAAAAGTGGCACACAAAAAAAGGACTAAAGAGCCTCTCAGCCCTTTAGTCCCCTTCCGACAACTTACCCTACATTACCCTCAGGTGTCTCTTCTTGCATCATTTCACTCGTACCTCCACCAGTTTCTGATGGTGGACTTGGATTACTTGGATCAGGGTCACTACCATTACATCCTACCATTAGTAATAAACATAAGCCAAACACTGCAATTATAGATTTAAATTTTTTATTTTTCATTACACTCACCTCATAAGTTAATTTTTTATTGTCATCTTCTTCGTTTCTTATTATTAGTTTCCCTTACACTTACGCTCTTACTATTATATGTTGCATTAACCACTCCCATGGATTAATATAGCAACATATTCCCCTAGTCTTAAGGTAAATAACCCACATTAAGAATATATCTTAATCATGTTATTCTCCTTATAGTATGAGCAATATCTTCTTATACATACCTGTTTACTAATTATTCTTTACTATAGCAGATAAAACCTTATTTTATTCTTGTTCTAATTCTTGTTCTTATTCCTGTTCTTTTTCTTGTTCCAATGGTGTCATGATATTGAAGCTAGGATTAATATTCTCTAGTACGTCTAAGAAACGATACCATTTTTCTAAATCACCTAAAACCTCGATTGTCTTAGGGACTTTATTTGTTGTAGCTAAAGTATATAGTTCCTTCCGCGTCATAAGAAGTGTTACATCAGGCTCATACAATTCACCAGCACCTCGATATCTAAAGATTCCCCGCTTTAGTTCTGTCAATGCTGTCTGCCTTGTATCTTTTATGTGAAACCCTAATGTAAAATCATAATCACCAGCTCTTACACCATCTATTCTAATACTGATTAAATATAAAACCTTGTGCAACGGTAATGCACTAAGTACCTCATCTGTTATGGTCGAACCAAGCATTTTGATGGAGCCAAACCGCAACTCCCATGCACCCATTAAGTATTCATTACGCCATGCACCTGACTCCGCAATGTACCCAAGTTGTTCCAAAGCATCTGCACATAAATCTTTTGCTTTTTTATTCCCTGGGTTGTGGTAGATAATATGCTTCATCGCCTGTGCTACCCATTGGTATTCACCTTTTTTAAAGTCTTCCTGAGCCTTTTTCAAAATACGCTCTTCGCCGCCCATGTATTCTAGGTATTTGTTACCTGCCTCTTCTGGGGTCAAAGGATTCAGATCCACTGGATTACCATTGTACCAACCAATATACCTTTGATATATACCTTTGGCATTGGTATTGACCGTACCGTAAAACTGTGAATTATACCACTCATCGCTTAAGCTTTGTGGTAGTTTTAAGACTTTACCGATGTTATCAATGGTATAACCCTTATTCAGTAATCGTAAGGTTTGGTCATTCAGGTATTGATACAGATCTCTCTGTTTTTCCATATAATTGATACAATATTGGTTGCCAATTCTTGGCCAATTATGCACTTCAAAGATATACTGGACATCCTTACCAAATGCATCAATGGCTTCTTGAATATAGCAAGCCCATCCTTCTGGATTTCGTATTTTTGCACCTCTTAAAGTATAGATATTGTGCATGGTGGCACTACAATTTTCTGCCATACACAAAGCTTTTTGCTGTGGAAAATAAATATTCATTTCTGCTGGCGCTTCTGTATCTGGCGTCAATTGAAATTGCATGGATATGCCATCAATGGTCTTCTGAGCATAGGTGGCTTTAGGATTTTTATTTTCAATGTGTATGAGACGATCGGTTAATGTCTGGGTTCCTAGTGATACATATTTTCCAATACCACAATCGATTTGACCTCTTGGGCCTCTTGGTAGTATCTCCCCATACATATATAACCCACGTCTTGACATGGCAATCCCTGCATAAACATTCTCTTCAATAACAGCATTCATAAAGCCTTGTGGCACATATACATACAATGCCGTTGAATTAGCCTCGTCTAGAACACCTAGCACACCACCATAGTGGTCCGCATGGGAATGTGTAATGATGACAGCACTTATGCTGAAATCTTTTATTTGCTCTTTTGCAAATTTAATGGCTGCTCTGCCTGTTTCTTCAGATGATAAACACCCAACGATAATCCATCCTGTATTACCCTTTATTAAGCTCATATTAGCAAGATCATATCCCCTTATTTGATAGATCTGATCAGTGACTTTAAACAGTCCTGCCAATGTGTTCATTTTACCTTGTTGCCATAACTTAGGGTTAACGGAATCTGATCCATTTTTATCAAATAGAAATTTATAAGGTCTTAGATTCCATGCCGGTATGGGTATCTTATTATTAAGTATTAAGGGTGTTGTCTTCTTAATGATATTACGTTCTGCTAACCTTTTTTCAACAAGCAATTTCTTAAAATTCATGTTCTTAAATACCTGTTGATTTTTTAACCTTGTTTTTTGGGTGGCTTTATTAAGAATAAGGTTAAGAAGGCGTTTCGTCATCACAGCCTCACCTATTTTTATTATTCTATAAAGTTTATTGAGCCGCCCTATAAAGTATTCCTATTCCATTAAACCTAGTAACTCAATTTCATGATCCATTATAATCTACTAATTCTTTATGAAATTCTGTGTATAATATGGTGTATTATCACTTCTAAACCATACACCAACACCCAAGCCTGCACTGTCTTTGCTTAATATGGCTTTTCTGTGACCTGATGAATTCATCCATCCGTTAACTACATGCATAGCATTCTGCTGACCATAAGCTATGTTCTCACTATAATATGAATAGGTAATGCCAGCTTGTTTAGCTCTATCCCATGGTGCTTGACCTTGCCTATTGGTATGAGAGAAATAACCATTATCACTCATGTCCTTACTATGGTTTCTTGCTACTCCTGCTAAGTCATTGCGCCATTCGTATGGTTGTAATCCTTTGTTCACACGCTCAACATTCGTAAGGTCGAATATTTCATATTCATAACTCGTGCCTAATTCAGCACTACTTTGAACATAATAACCATTACTTTTCACACTTTTATCCATCATAAGAACAGATACTACTTTGTAGCTATCAAATTCGTCCATAAAAAATGTGTAATTAATATTACCTACAGTTGCTTTTAATTGGTATTTATACTGTTTTTTCGCGCTAAACTCTTTTTTAACTGTATCATTCGATGCCCCATATCGAACGGTTTCAGTTAATTTCCAATAAGAAGCATTGGTATAGAGTGCGACTACTTTATTATCTTTTACACCTATTTGCAAGTACTGTTTATAATCTTGGTTATAAATGTACCACTGAAAACCATAACCACTTACATCTGTACGCTTAGGTTGTCCTAATGTACTAGTTACTTTTGAAACGTCATCTCCAATATGAATGCCCTTTAACGCCTCTTTACTAACTTCTACAGGATCTACCGGCTCTACTGGATCTACCGGCTCTACCGGCTCTACTGGATCTACTGGCTCTACTGGCTCTACTGGATCTACCGGCTCTACTGGATCTACCGGCTCTACCGGATCTACTGGATCTACTGGCTCACCAGGTGTTATATAGATGCATCCATTGTCACCATCCCATTTCACCTTATAACCAAAAGCTTCTAAAACAAGACGTAATGGTAAATGAACCCGTCCGTTAATAATGACATTCTGTGTATCACTATTAACAACTTTTCCATTCACAGTAATGTAATTCTTATCAACTGGAATTGCAATAATCATGTTATTTTTCTTAGCATAGCCTGTCCTTGTATTACCGTCCCAATCTACATTGAAATTACATGCTTCTGAAAAAGCTCTAAAAGGAATTTGAGTTCGGTTAGAGCGATCTATGTATGGATATCCAGCATCTTTATTAAAAGAAACTTTATCTCCATTCATATAAACCTTTGGTCCTGTAGCTCTTTCTCTTGTGTATCCACAATTCTGTCCTCTTGCTTGTGCACTTATCGTTGTACTCAATAAGCTAAAAGCCATTACTACGACTAATAGTAATCCTACTAGCTTTTTTGCCATCATCTATCAGCCCCTTTCTACTTCCCTCTTGCTCGTTTACGAGTTACAATTTTGTCTTGAAGCCTATAGGCAAGTTATTACATAAATATTAATCAAATATTAATGAATCCAACTTGCTTTTCCTGCTTCGTAGTTCCTATTATACACAAAACCTTTAATTTATGCAAGCAAATATTACAATTTTATTAACTAATTGTTACACTTTTGTAATATCCTCTGTAATATATTCGATAAAAAACCATTAAAAAAAGACCATTCTTTTGCTTCATAAAACAGCTAGAATGGTCATTATTGCAGAGAATATTCTGATTCCCACTATTATCTTCAAATAGTTTATGTGATATCAAATAATTTCATAAAAAAATCTTTTCTTCCTAATTTTTCCTCATATCACCATGTGATTCGTTAACCATATTTTTATCGAACTGGACGAAGCCTTGCTGTAAAATGTCTTAAAACCTTTGGCTCGTATTCAAATTCCAAACCTACAAGTTGATCAGCGTTATTAAAGACTTCAATAACAGCATCAGCAACAACATCCATATGACGATTGGTATACACTCTTCTAGGTATAGTCAATCGCATAAACTCAAGAGGTGATTCTAAGTTCTCGTTCGTATCTGGATCTCTTCCAAGTAAGAAGGATCCAATCTCTACAGGACGAACACCACCAGCTAAGTATACTGCATTACATACAGCTTGAGCAGGGAATTGATCATAAGGTATATGAGGGCATATTTTCTTACAGTCTACAAAAACAGCATGACCTCCTGTGGGATACTGAATAGGTACACCAGCTTCCATTAAACGATCACCTAGATATTTTACTTGTTCCATACGGTATTCAAGATAATCCTCTTCAAGGGCTTCATCAAGACCTACGGCAAGGGCTTCCATATCTCTTCCTGCCATACCCCCATAAGTAGGAAAACCTTCTAACGGTACCATAATAGATCGACACGCTCTATAAAGCTCTTCATCATCTTTGATGGCAATAATACCACCTATGTTTACTAAGCCATCCTTCTTACAACTCATCATCATACCATGACCATAACTAAACATCTCACTTGCAATCTCTCTTATGGTTTTATCCTGATAGCCTTCCTCTCGTTGTTTAACAAAGTATGCATTTTCCGCATAACGAGCAGCATCAAAGAATACTTTTAAACCATACTGATCTGCAATTTTCTTAACGCCTTTAATATTAGCCATGGATACAGGTTGACCACCAGAGGAATTACACGTCACAGTAACAACAATACATGCAATCTTCTCTATCGGATTATTCTGTATAAACGCCTCAAGTTTTTCAAGGTCAAAATCTCCCTTAAAATCATCATAAGTCATGGTATCAAAAGCTTTTTCATCAACAAGATTGATGGCACGACCACCTGCAATCTCGACATGTGCCTTAGTGGTGTCAAAGTGCATATTATTTAACACATAATCCCCTTTATTTTTAATCACATTAGGAAACATGATTTGTTCAGCACCACGACCTTGATGAGCAGGAATCACATACTGATACCCTGTAATCTTCTTCATCACATCTTCTAAGCGATAAAAACTGCGGCTTCCTGCATAAGATTCGTCACCCATCATAAGCGCTGCCCATTGCCTATCACTCATAGCTCCTGTCCCACTGTCTGTTAACAAATCAATATACACATCTTCCCCACGAAGGGCAAAAGGATTATAGCCCGCTTCCTTAAGACGCGCCTCTCTCTCTTCTCTAGGAATCAACCGAATAGGTTCTACCATTTTAATTTTGAACGGTTCTGCTTTTCGCATATGCTTACCTCCTCCAATACTCTATCAAGCCACCTTCTCCATGTTTCATATCGTGACTTCTATTTTCATTATATTACATTGCATATGCCCTCACAATACAGGTTAAATAATACCATGTATAAAATGGTTTTTCGCCTAGTTCTTTTGTTTTTAAAACCAAAATCCCATTCATAGTTTAATTAATTAACTTATATATAATCTTCACCTAACTCATGGTTGTTCTCATATAAGTCAAAAAAATGTACCTTCTGAAATCTGAACTAACCATTTTTAGTCAGAAGGTACTTTTAAGTCTCATTACTTGGTAAACATGTTAATTTAGATTAGACAATGGTTCTTATAAAATATTCTCAATTTAAAAAGGTAACTCCTATACTTTATAGAGGCTACCTTTTAGTTAGTCTATTTTGCTATAACAACTCTTCTTAAGGCTAAATCACTTTGAACATCCTATCTGAACAGCTTGCTTATGAGTCTAGCTAGGATAAAAGTTCTACTACCCTTTATTACTGAATTAGTATCTGTAGTAGCCTCCAGAATCCCTCATACTTCATGTTCCTTACTCTAATCTAGTTAGCATTAAATTCTAGATAATCTATTCTACAATGTTCACCATCATTACATACTGCCTTTAGTTCGACTGAATCACCATTATTCAACTGAATTCCTGAAACTAGCCCCATATGAAAGTTGTCATCATCATCCGATAATGTCCACATTTGCACTGATTGACCATTTATATACAATTCAATAGATGATATTCCATCACTTTCATCGTAGTAACGAAGATTAATATCATAATTACCGGAAGCCCCATCAAAAGTATTGATTAATGAAGCAGAATTCTTCCATGGTCCCTTAGTCACCTGATTGTTTGAAGCTCCCTGCATTGTCTCAACAATATAATCTTTTTTTGTCATTGACTCGGCTTCCATTTTAATGCTATTATTTTGTACTCCTGGATTCAATTCAAGGTAATCAATTCTTGCATATTCCCAGGCATCTGTATTTCCGACCACCTTAACTAGGTCACCCGTATTAATATCAATATTTGAGGTTATATTAGTCTTTTTGGAATTGTTGTTGGCACCTGCTTGCCCTGTATCGCTATCAGCTAGCCAGCTATCAATTTGCATACCATTAACATATAATTTATAATCTGCATTACCATCATTTTCGTCATAATACACCGTTGATATATCATAATTACCCGAGACTCCATTATAAGTAAAGGAAGCTTCGTTTGATGCATTTAATGACCCTTTTACAATTTTAGCATTGGAAGCATCTCCAAGACTCTCAACTGAATAATTGCTCAATAGCATATTCTCTGCTTCCACTCTTGGTCCTGCAGCAACTGTGGCATCCTTTCTATAAGCTCTAAAATAGTCAATAATAAATTCTTTTGGTATGCCATTTGTTGTGTTTGCAGTACCTGTCCATCCAGAATTTTCATAAATACTCAAATAGAATACTGCATCATATGATGGCGATTGGTTTATTGTTTTTGTCAGTACATTGTCAACATACATTTTTATTGATGTCGCATCCCATTCCAGTGCATAGATATGAAAATCTTCTGATGGGTCAAAACTAAAAGAGAACCCTTTTGCAGCATCGGTCAGAGTAGTGTCATCCCATGCATGTAAATTAAATCCTGTTTGTCTTCCACTACCATACTGTTCAAGAATATCAATTTCAGCTTCTTGCCAAGCTTCATCTCTTTTTCCGGTTGTCCAAAATGCACAATGATAGCCTGATTCATTCATTGTTTTTGCTCTAATTTCAAAATACCCTTCATGAGCTGTATAATTCATTATCGTAGGTGTAGAATGATCGAAGGTATCTTTATGCAAATAATCACGCTGACCTGTTTGAACGCTTGATACCTTCATAGGGTCACCTTCCTTATAAGTTAGTTGATCTTGATCAATTCTAAGTACCAGATTACCATCTCTTAATTCATATCTAGCTTCAGACCGATCCCTAGTTGTACGGTACTCTAAATAATAAGGTATCCATAAATCAGTATTAAGATTTGTTCCGTTAAATTCATCATTCATTTCTAAAACCCAGCCTGATTTTTCAATAGGATTAGCAGGAAAATCAGTCGCATAAACATCTGTCATTGTACCAAATTGTATTTGTGCAAGTAGTAATGTGCTAATTAAAAGTAAAGCAACTATTCTTTTTCTCATAAACTCATTCCTCCAAATATTAAAATTAGCTAATAGTGTAAACCCCATTAATTATAAAAGCACCTGCCTTTGGGTTTTTCAAGAACTTGATGACCTATCAATCCTAAAAGTAGGTATCATAATAAACTACCCTTTCAATCCTGAAGTACTGATGCCTTCAACAATATATTTTTGAAAGATAAAAAAGATAACAATAACAGGCACTAAAGATAATACTGACATGGCAAACATGTTGCCCCAGTTAGTTATAGTACTTGGATCAGCAAACAGTTTCAGTGCCAAGGATACTGTATAAAGCTTTGGCTTATTTAGATAAAGAAGTGGACCAACAAAATCTTCCCACTGCCAATAAAAAGCAAAAATTGCAATTGTTACCAAGGCTGGCTTAATAAGTGGTAACATAATATTATAAAATATTCTAAACGTACCACAGCCATCAATGGTTGCAGATTCATCTAATTCTTTTGGAATTCCTCTTAAGAACTGCATGATAAGAAAAATAAAAAATGGTGCTGTTGGTCCTGCCAAAAATGTAGGTATGACGATAGGACGAAATGTATTAATCCAACCAAACTTATGAAACATAATATATTGTGGAACCAATAATACCTGTTTCGGTAACATCATACACATCATGACAGTGGCAAACCAGAATTTCTTAAATTTAAACTCCGTACGGACAAGTGCAAATGCCACTAATGAACAAGAAATAATATATCCCAAAGTTGATGCTACTGTAACAAAAAGTGAGTTTGAGAAGAATGTCGTAAACGTTGTACCTCCAAATCCTGCCCAGCCATTAATATAGTTTTCAAAATGTAATACTTCTGGTATCAGAACATGGGCATTAATAAATACTTCTGAGTTATCCTTTAATGAACTAGAAAACAACCATATAATTGGATATAACATAATCAATGCCAAGATAATATTACTCGTATGAAATGACATGGATTGTAAAATTCTATTGTCTTTTATTCTCATCTTAATTCTCCTTTGCCTCATAAAATACCCACTTCTTAGATGTGGCAAAAACCAAGGCTGTTAATACAGCTACTATGACTAACATAACCCACGCCATTGCAGAAGAGTATCCCATGTCATACGATTCAAACCCACGCTTATACATGTACAACACCCAAAACAGGGTACTGTCTAAGGGGCCACCCTTTGTAATAATGTATCCTTGAGTAAAAGTCATAAACCCATTGATGATTTGCATAATAAGATTAAACAATATAACAGGAGAAAGTAATGGTAATGTAATACTAAAAAATCTAGACAGACTTCCCGCACCATCAATTGCTGCCGCTTCATAATAAGTATTAGGAATATTCTTTAGTCCGGCAAGAAAGATAAGCATGGATGAGCCAAACTGCCACACGGCTAGAAGTACAATAGTCCATAAGGCCGTATCAGGATTTCCTATGTATGATATATCCGATTGTATGCCGATTAATCCAAGCAAACCATTTACAACACCATCTCTTGTAAATAACAGCCGCCACATCACCGCTACCGCAACGCTTCCCCCTAATATTGACGGAATGTAATAAATTGTTCTGTAAAAGCCTATACCTCTATGTTTGCGATTTAACTTAATAGCAATAAACAATGCAAAAGCCAATCTAGGTATAACCGATGCAATAACAAAGAGTGACGTAACCTTAAGAGATTGCAATATTTTGGGATCAAAAATCATTCGTGTATAGTTATTAAGTCCAATCCAATCTGGTTTGCCAATTAAATTAAAATCAGTAAAAGAATAGTATAGGAGATTAAGCATTGGAACAACATAAAATATGCCAAATCCAATAATCCAGGGTAATGCAAAAACATAACCTGTCAATCCATATTTTTTACTGATTTTTTTATAACTTGAAATCATAAAGTACGTCCTTTCAATGTAGAGGGAAAAGAGCTTTTTCCCTTCTACTTCTTACATTAAGAATTACGTCAATTACTGCATACTACTAAAGAATTTTTCTACAGCCTCTTCTAAAGTTATTTTTTTAAAAAGCACTTTTTCCTCTAAATCAGATATGGACTCCAAAATGTCATTTACCTTAACTGGAAGGAATGTATCTTGAGGCGTACTGTTTGCACCAACAAAATCAACATACTCAAAAACTTTTTGTTGTGTCTCACCAAGGATAGGCAACATTTCTTTTCTTACAGCTGCTGAAGAAGGAACACCTCTGTCTGCGTTAATAATTTTGTTAGCTTCAATATCATTAATAAACCAATCAATAAATTTTACAGCTTCTTTTTTCACGGCAGACGATTCTGCAACTGAAAAGTGCATACCCGCTTTTACAAATTGAGCTTTTTCAGCATTAGGTCCTGGCAGTGGTAACAATTCAAATTTTTTGCCAGCTGGCTCTTCTAGTGTTCCAAGATTTGGTGCCCACTTCCATGCAAAAGCAGCCTTACCATGAACTAATGGATGGTCTTCTACACCCATCTCCTGTGAGATCTCTGCCACATCAGGCATCAATCCTGCTTTTTGAAGTTCTAGCTTCATTGATAAATACTTACTAAGTACTTCTTTACTGATTCCTAAGCCATCCTCATCGTCTGCAAAGAAGTGCTCTCCGAATTGTCTTGGATAGTAGTTATATAATATATTCTGAGTTTCGATATCTCCTGTTCCATATATTCCGAGTTCACTGTTTATTTTTTTACATATTGCGATATAGTCATCCCATGTATAGCCAAACTCAGGTACTTCAACGCCGGCTTGTTTCAGTAAATCCGGATCATAAACAATTGCCAGTGCATTAGAGCTTAGCGCTACACCAACAAGTTTTTCAGCCACTTCACCTGTGGAGATTAAGCCGTCAGCCACTTCACTAAGGTTTAATTTATTCCCTACAAAAGGTTTTAAATCTGCAAAAAGCCCTGCCTCAATTAGCGGTGCTGGTTCTGGTCTACCAACAACAGTTTGCATAATATCTGGCAAATCATTGGCTGCGGCTTGATAACTCAACTTGGTCCAGTAATCATCCCAACCTGTGTACTCTGCTTCAAATGTCACATGTGGATTTAATTTAGTATACATATCTAATAACTGTAGTGTATAGTCATGTCTACCTTGTGAGCCCCACCATGCCACCCTAAGTGTCACAGGTACTTTTTCATCTTCTGTCTCTTTTACAACTTCTTTCTGATTTGAATTAGAATCACTATTCTTTGTTTCTTTTGTATCAACATTGTTCGTCGTCGCGTCCCCATCTGTGGTTTTTTGGCATCCTATCATAAGTGTCATAACCATTAATACGCCTAGTAACATTGATAGAATTCTTTTCATTTTATACCTCCATTAACAATTGAAATTTATTTGCTACAAAAATATGATATAATAATACTGCCTTTTCTAAAATTAAATTTCCCGTTTAATGTGTATGATTTTCCGTTATTATAAAGCTACATGTATAATTTAACGGTTATTTTGTAAAAAATATCTTGTTTGTACAAATCTTTTATGACACTAATGTATCATTTTGTTATAGTAGTATTTGTAAAAGGAGGGTGATTCGTGTGAAGTTATTGAACTCATTCAAACTCAAGACAAAAATTGCTATCATTAATTTAATAATAATTGTTAGCTTAAGCTTGTTAAGTTTCTATGTGCTAAACACCTCCTCATTGGCTTATGACTCAATTATACTTGAACAGACTCAGTCAATACTAGAGCTGTATTCTTCTAATTTTGAACAAAATTTAGATTATATCGAGCAACTATCCTATAAGGTATTGATTGATAATGAGGTTCAGACATACTTAGTTCAATTAAATAGTGGAGATGCTTATACTAGACATCAGCAAAAAGATCAAATTGAAAATCAGCTTCTTGAATATATGCAAGGAAACAAATATATTTCTTCCATGATTATTATTGATAATACAGATTATCATTATACTTCTGGACTATCCTCCCCCAAAATGAACTTTCAACATTTGGTAGATAAAAGCCAAGAACTGGATGGAAAAATTTTTTGGTCTGTTGACCCACACTATCCCGGTAAACTAATATTGACAAGAGCTATTAGAGAGATTAATGGTTTAAGTCTTAAGAAAATAGGAACTCTAGTAATGACAATTAATTTTTCGAAACTAATCAATATAAATGACGACAACAATGGTCGAATCATCATTAGCGATATGAATGGAATTCTTTATTCATCTGATCGGATAGATACTAGTTCTATCAATGCTATTAAACCAGATATTAAATCGTATACTGTCCAATCAATAAATGATAATCTATATATTATTAATCGAAGCTATTCCAAAGATACAGGATTTGTTTATACCTATCTTTTAGACTACGATTATATTTTCAAAGATTTGATTTCTTTACAGAAACAAATGCTTACATATATCTTCTTAGTAGGTATTATTTCATTATTGTTAGGAATAATCTATTCGAAGACTGTAACAAAACCTCTAGAGACGCTATGTGTTATGATGCAAGATGTGCAGGAGAATGATTTCAAACTTAAGGAGCGTCAAAATAAATACCCTCCCAAAAGCGAAATTGGCTATCTCTATCATGAGTTTGAAGACTTGGTTAGACGAATCGATAATCTAGTCAACGACCAATTACTTAGCCAAATTATTCTAATAGAAACCAAGTACAAAGTCTTACAATCTCAAATCAACCCGCATTTTCTTTATAACACATTAGATTCTATTAACTGGTTGGCTCAAATGCATCAAGAAACTGAAATTGCTAAAATGGTCAAATCACTTGCCCATATCATGAGAAATAGCATTGACACTAATAATCAACTAACAACAGTAAAAGATGAGATTAATCTACTAAACCATTACATCTATATTCAACAAATCCGATACGAAGATCGACTTGACTATAATTATCTCGTCAGCCCAAGATATGAATCTCTTTTGATTCCTAAAATGATTATTCAGCCTTTACTTGAAAATGCCATTCAATACGCTCTTGAACCAACTGAAGATGTATGCCATATTAACCTAATAGTTAAAACAATAGATCAAAAAATAATAATTTCTGTTAAAGACAATGGTATTGGCGTCCATAAAGATACCATTGATGACATACTCTCTTTTAAAGTCAAACCCAAAGGTAATGGGATAGGATTAAAAAATATTATTGAACGATTGTCACTGTTATACAATGATGATTACATCTTTACCTTTGAAAGTCAGATTGGTATAGGCACCGAGGTAAAAATCCAAATTCCCATTGATGAAAGGATGGTCTAATATGATTAATGTTCTTATAGTAGACGATGAAAGAATTATCAGGGATGGTATTGCTCAATTGATACCATGGAAAAATCTAAATTTAAATCTTGTTGGCAAGGAGAAAAACGGAAAAAATGCATTGACCAGGATTGAAGACACTACAAAGGCTAGTCCAGACATCATCATTACAGATATAAAAATGCCTTTAATGGATGGTCTTAAATTAATTGAACAGTCTAGGCTTAATCACCCAAATATTGTATTTATTGTCCTTTCTGGGTTCGATGACTTCGAATACGCAAAAAGTGCAATGGGGTATGGGGTCAAATATTATTTGCTTAAACCCACATCCGTTGAAGAAATATCAGACACATTAAAAAAAGCGATTAATGATGTGTATATCAAACGTCGTACTGGTGAATTGGAAGATTTATCTGGTGTCTCTCTCAAAGCTAAAAAAACGTATAGTGATATTGTCAAAAAAATAATTGATGCTGTTGATAAACACATCAATTATAAAGAATTATCACTAAAATGGATTGCAGAAAATATTATCTATATGAATGAAGATTATCTCAGCAAATTATTTAAAAAAGAAGTTGAAAAAAAGTTTAGTGACTATTTATTATCCAAAAAAATAGCAATCGCCAAAGAGCGGTTACTCTCTGGCGATGAACAAAAAATCTATGAAGTTTTTGAACAATTGGGTTTTGATACAAACTCAAGGTATTTCAGTCAGGTATTCAAAAAATATACTGGCCTTACACCAACAGAGTATCGTAGAAAATTTAATCCTTAGCAATACAATTTTTAACTAACAAATTAAACGTTATGACTACCTTGTGAAACGGTCTATTCTTTTCTCTTCAATTCAATTATTGCCCGATACTCACTAGGACTAATCCCTGTAATCTGTTTAAAGGTTCTGCTAAAATAATGTTGATCCCCATAGCCTACCATTTCACTAATAGTTCCTAGATTCATGTCCTTATTTTGCTTCATTATGTTCTTAGCTGCTTCTACCCTCTTAGCCGTTATATATTTAATCATGGTTGTTCCAGTCATTTTTTTGAACAATCGTGAGAGGTAAGTGTAATTGTAGTTAAACACACCAGCTACATCCTCTACTTTGTTAATGCGTATATAGTGCTTGTCAACATAATTAAGAATTTCACTTTGTATATCTTTTGATTTGCCCATGACTGGATTGCTGCTCATAAAATTATCAATACTCTTAAAAAGAGCTTTTTCAATGCTTTCATAATCCCTAGCAAAGTTCAAGGTACGAAAGAGGTCAATCTGGTATTCCTCTGATCGCATATTATCGTAGCTGTCGCAATATAGTTCGAAAAGTTGAAGAATGTTAATAAGTACCTTTTCATATTGTTTCTGATTAATATTTATCTTGGCAAGATAATTAAGAATGTCTTTAATTTCTTTATAACATTTATCATAATTCTTGGATTTCACATGCCCTTTTAACTGCTTATCAATACGTAATTTCATACTGTATAAACGGTCGACATACATCTTGTTTTCATCTTTTTCAACAATGTACACAGCTGGTTTAGTAAGAACGACTGCATTTTGTAGTATATTGCGCATTCTCTGGGTATAAAGCCATATTTGATCTCTAACTAGCCTATCATGATGGCAACATATATTCACCATCATAGATGGGTGCTTTCGCTTAAGATATAAGGTGATGCTCTTTGCCATATTTTCCATGGATATTCTTTTATTCTTAGGAAAGCCACATAATAAACATTTTTGATTAATGGCGTATTCATCAATGACCATCCAATCCTTTTTTATGTTCAACTCCCTCAACATCTGATTCCAATCGATTTTATCAATCTCATGTGTATAGTAGTCTAATAACACGTCATCCAGATTATCGTAACAGAGGTTATTAAAACATAATATAAACACACCATAACCGTCCGAATCGAATACCTTCTGTAGTGAATTAGCTGCCTCCTTCTGCATATTTGGCAATATAATAGAACGTTCGCTTTGGACCATGACGCTTTCTAATTTTTTCTGAATATCATGAAGGGTATCTTTTAACTGGTCTTCCTCCACAGGCTTTAATAAATAGTTAAATACACCATATTGTATGGCTTGTTGGGCCAATGAGAAATCTGAAAAACCACTTATAATCACTACAAAAATACTAGGGAATCTTCTTTTAATTTCTTTGGCTAATGCCAACCCATCCATACCCGGCATCTTAATATCCGTTAATACAATATGAGGTCGATGTTTTTCCACCTCTTCAAGAGCTTGTTGCCCATTATTAGCCGTAGCCACAATATCACAAGCACTGTTAACAAGCTTCACTTTCGTTGCTATGTGATTTAATATCTTAGTTTCGTCATCTACAATAATAACTTTCATGCGATATATTTCTCTATACATGATCATACCTCTTTATTCTACCACCTATTTCAACACAGCCTCCCCCATGAGGGTTATTGGATATGTTAAAATGCATGTCATCGCCATATAATAGTTTCAGTCGAATATAGATATTAGGAAGTCCCATACCATCAATGTCTAAGCTTAATGTGCGGTAATTTTCCCATATCTTCTCACATCTTGTAGTAATACTTTCTAAATCGGTGTCTTGGAAGCCTCTTCCATTGTCTTTTACAGTAATGAACCAATATTTATGATCCATATAACCATCAACACTCATGTGACAAGGATGCATTTCACTGTATTTAAAACTGTTTTCAACTAAGGGTTGAATGATAAGTTTTGGCACAATTAAATCAATCATATCTAGGGGTACATTGTATTCCATGGAAGTATCTTCAAATCGCTCTTCCATAATGTGTACGTATTTATCTACATACTCCATTTCATCTGCTATGGTTACTTGCCCTTGACTATCCGATGATGATATATACCTAAGCATATGGGTTAATGCTTGGCATACCCTTGTTACCTTTTGATTCTCACCTTCATCAGATAGTGCCGATATGGTCATCAACGTATTGTACAGAAAATGAGGTTGCATTTGTGATTGAAGCGCTAACATTTTTGACTGTATTTCAAAAGATTGTAAACGTACTATTTCCTCAAGAGAATTATTGATTTTGGATTGCATTTGATCAATGGTTGTATCTAGAATATTAATTTCATGGATGTCCGTATGGGTTCTGTGATACGTCTTGGTACTGTTTAATTTAATATCCATGTTTTTTAATTGATTACTGATGGTCTGAATAGGGGTACTAATATGGATCGCTATCTTATAGGTAATCAACACAAGAACAATATTCACAAAGAAAAATGCAACAATGGCGATAAGAATATACTTATTGAGACTTGAATACAATTTGGCATAAGGTATCACCGATACCATATAGAGGTCCGTAGAATCTACCGGCTTAATATTAATGATATTGCCATCTTGACGATATTCCCCTGACGTAATCCTTCCATTTTTCATATAGGTTTGGATAGGAAATTCATCATGACTGTAAAGAGGTTTTCCCCCTTGATCGTATAACCATACTTGTGTACCCATGGCATCTTGATTAGCACTTAGGGTCTTCATCAGCTCATCAAGCTTATTGTATGGTGTGTGTATTTCTAACATAGCTTCTGGTTTATTGAAAATATTATTTCGATTAAAGGTTCTGGCTAAAGATATGGTCTCTTCATTGACAATACCAAAATTAGGATGCATCCCTAAGTATTCTTCTAGAAAAGGATTATTCTTGATATGACGAATATTCATGTATCCATTGGTGTGATACTGCTTATATCGTTGCAAGTTACTCACACTCACCGTAGCGTGATTAACAAAATAATTATTCCCCATCCATATATAATAACCATCATTGGTATACACACCAATTTTATAATCCTTCTCAATCATTTTATAGGCAATAAGAAACATGTCTTTGAAATAGGCGCTGGCATTATCCCCTGTTTCATGGACCTGTGGCAGATGGGTTACCGCAATCTGTTTAAACTGTTTAGAATTGACTAATGTCATGGAAAAATCATTCATATCTTCAAAGAAGTTATTCACGTTTTGATTAATGCTCAATAGCATTTGCTCTCTTGTTTCTACAATATTTCGATTGATATCAACCCCCACATACAGACCAAAAATAATTAAAAGAGCCGATATAAATATACTAAAAAAAACCACGTAAGCACGAAATAAATGTATTGATATGGATTTCTTTTTCATGACATCACCTTATCCTTGATTATTAGGGTCCTTCTCCTTGTATTATACATGAGGGTATTTTATAATTCAAAAAATTATACCTTCTCTACCCTAATAATCTTCTTTTCTTACACACTCATGTCCTAAACGTACCTTAATAAGTTGAGCACCTAACCTTTTACGGCTCCTGCTACCATACCTGATATGATATACTTCTGCCCCAGAATATATACGAATAATATTGGAAGAATAGCATATAAAATCGTCACACTCACGAGATTCCAACTGGCTGTGAATGTGCCATAAAAATTGTATACTTGTTGCACCACAACTGCTTTGTCAGGGTCCGGTAATAAATAAAGGGGTACGGTAAAATCATTCCATGTATTCAGAAAATTAATCATAATGACTGTTACGGTTACTGGCTTTACCATCGGAAATATAATCTGGAAGAAAATACGATAAGCACCTGCCCCATCCATAATAGCTGCTTCATCCATCTCTGTAGGAATACTGGAGATAAAACCATAATACAAGAATACACTTAGCGGTAATATAAGAGCTGTAAAGAGAACAACAACCCCGAACTGTGAATTATAGAAATTAAACCATCGCATCACTTTTACAACGGTTATCATATTCACTGGGAACATAAGACCAAGTGCAAAGTATATGTAGATTCCTCGGTTAATCTTCGTTTTATTACGGGCAATAACAAAAGCACATAGGGAGGCGAAAAAAACACTTAAGGTCACTGATCCACCACTGAGTATCAAACTGTTCAGATAGGATCTTGGAATATTACCCACTTCCCATACTTTTTTAAAATTTGCCCAATGAATAGATTTTGGTAAGGTTAAACTCATGGTAAGGGCATCATTAGATGATTTTAATGCATTTAATAATACAATTAAAAAGGGCACGATGACCACTAATGATAGAGCCCAAGCGAAAATACCTTTACCAAGATTCATATATTTCTTTTTCTTCTTTGCATGCATTCTAATCTCCCCCATTACGCGTCACGATCCTTACTGGTAATCTTCATTGCTAGTAATCCAAATAGTGCTGTTATAATAAATACCACAACTCCATAGGCTGTGGACATACCGAATAATTTTTTGCCATATTCCCTAAACACCATGGTATTAATTAATTCTGTAGATCCTGCTGGACCTCCACCTGTTAATACAAAAATAATATCAAATGCCTTAAGCCCTTGAGAAAGATTCAGCAATAAGTTAATGGCAAATGAAGGCATGATACGTGGAATAGTAATAAATCTTAGCTGTTGCCATGGTGACGCACCATCGATGGATGCAGCTTCATAAAATCCTTGGTCAATAAGTTGTAACCCCGCTAAGTAAATAACCATATTGAATCCTGTTTGACGCCATATCTCTACAAACATGGTTGTTCCTAGTGCTGTGGATTTGGTGGTTAACCATGGTGTCACAAGGTTTTGTAAGCCAATGCTTGATAATAATTGATTGACAAAACCATCTGTCATAAATAAAGATCCAAATATCAAACCGATAATAAGAGGTGATAACATGGAAGGTAAAAAGAAGACAGACCGTAGTGCATGGCGTGATTTCAAGCCTTTGTTCACCATAAGTGCCAAGCCAAAACCAATAACATTCTTAAAAATTGTGGTGACAAAACCAAAGTAAATCGTCCTAAGGATAACGGTTCTAAGCTCTGGTGTAGTTAATATTTTCTTAAAATTATCAAACCCAACAAACTTAACCACTTCACCTGATAATTTTATGGCGTTCCAATTGGTCAAAGAGTAATAAAATCCTAGCATAACAGGGAGTATAAAAAACACAGAATAAAAAGCAAGTGCTGGTATGGTGAACTCCCAGCGATATATTTTTTTTGTCATATTGTAACCTCCGATAGATAGAGCAAGGCTGTCACAATACATATATAAACTTGCTAAATGTATTTTGACAGCCTTCTATTCATTGTATCCTATATATTAATTGGCTGCTGCTTCAAATAATGTCTTGCGATAATTATCCATGTTTGCCATGAATTGATCAACGGTTGTTGAACCTTCTGCAAACCCTTGGAAATACTTAAACATATCTGGGTCCCAGTATAAGATGTTCTTTAACATCATCACTGGCATATCGGAGCTTCCTGAACGTTCAACAATTTCTTGTGTTGCCGGTGTTGGCTTAACGGATTGAACACCCATGAACGCTGCACTAACTAAGTCTTTACGAGCACCATAGTAAGTCTCAAGATTATCAGATTCTGCTAAGAAATCAAGAAGGGCTTTACAGCCTTCAATATTCTTGCTGTTTTTATTGACATATTTAGAGATTCCACCACCGTTAGATACACCTGTCTTGCTACCAGCGATTGGAAGTGGGAACATACCCCATTCGTCTTTACTCTCTTTTGCTTCTAATTCAGATACATAGGCACTGTATGTAAACATCATCACAACATCACGATTAACTAATGCTGGGTAACTACCAAACCAATCTTCTGATTGACCGTCATTGGTATAGTACTTAGGCTTTCCACCTTCTTTTGCATGAAATAAATCGTATAGCTGGGTTAAACCTTCTTTTAAAACGGCGCTTGAAGCTATTTTATTATCTGGTGATGCATTAAGTTTTATTATAAAATCTTCATCTTCTTCTAACATAGCTGGTGTTATGGCGTATAACCAACTTTGTGTGTGCCATACCCCATTAATACCCTCGTATAAAGGTGTTTTACCAAGACCTTTGATGGTATCTAGTAATGTGATAAAATCTGCCCAAGTCGTTGGTACTTCAAGGTTGTTTTCTTTGAAATAAGATTTGTTATATAAAATACCTTCGTAATCAATACCCCAAGTACTAAACCCTAATATCTTACCTTCATAGGAGTTGGCAGAAGCTGCCCATGGCTCTAAGTTAGAAACCCATTTCTCTCCTGATAGATCCAGTGCTACATCTGGGATACCTGCTGATATCATTTCTGAACCTGCTGGGTACATGAATACGTCTACTGCGTTGCTACCACCTGAAAGTGATGTGCCAAGAAGCGTTGCATAGCCGTTATCAGGTGTTAATAGTATCTTAACTTCCGTACCAGACTCTTCTTCAAATTTCTTAAATAATTCACGATCAACATCTTTTATCCAGTTCTGTGATGCCATTAATGTGATTGCTCCACCTTTTGGTGCTGGCTTAGTATCTGGCTCTTTTTCATTATCTTTTGTTGAACCTTCTGATGTTTTCTCACCACTTGCTACTGTATCTTTATCTGGCTCTTTTTCTTTTGTACACCCTACTGCTAACATCGCTAACATGGTGACAATTAATAGCAAACTTACACCTTTGACATATGGTCTTCTCATAAAAAACTTCCTCCTCCTATATCTATCTTTCTATGTACTAACAATATAATTGTATAAAATTGACCTTCTTTTAGCCATGGATTGTTTTTACCTGTTGGGTGGATTTTTTTTACCTGTACTTACAGAATATTTTTATACCTGTTATCTAATAAGTGATTGTTTGTATTCTATTAACATGGAGAAAAACATACAAAAAAGGCTATCCCCATTCATTATAACATGAATGAGGGATAGCCTCTAACCTACTGTTTTACTCTTTTCATTACATTATTCTTATCTTATTCTTCGCTATTTTCGATTCTTTCGATCATCGTATTAATCTTTTCTTTTACCGCATCGTATCTTTCTTGATCGATCTCACCTTCACTAAGTTTTTCCTCTAAGTTCGTTAAGTGCTCTTGAAGCTTAGTCAGATGTTCTTCTTTTGTTAAGGCTTGAAAACCATCTTTCTTTGCTCTGATTTTATCTCCGAAACCTTCTCTTTTTTTACCTTCAAACTTCTCTTTTAATTTACCATCAAAGATTTTCTCACCGTTTTCTACTTTTGTACGCATGTCTTGTATTTTTTCTTTGATTGCCGTATATTTTTCTTCAGTTAGGTCACCTGCCGTATATTTTTCTTCAAGGTTTGTTAATTTCTCGTCTATTTTAGCTAATATTTCTTCTTGGCTTAAATTTTGGAAATCTATTTTAAAATTGCCTCTTTTGCCACCTTTTTTACCAAAGAATACTTCTTCATCGTTTTCAATCTTTACACGCATACCCTCCATTTTTTCTTTTCTAGCAGTGTAGCGTTCTTCGTCTATATCACCATTGTTGTATTTTTCTTCAAGATTAGCTAACATGGCATCCACTTTTTCTAGTTTTTCTTCTTTTGTCATTTCTATATGCGCTGGTTTTTCGGGTCTTGCTGGTAGTTCACCACTTTCAATCAGTTCAATGCTCTGTTGTATTCTTTCTTTCTTAAGATTGTAGTCCTCTTCTGATACGCTACCATCTTCATAAGCTGCTTCTAATTTCTCTAGAGAACCATTAAGCCATTCAACTCTGTCTTCCATGGTAAAATTCTTCTGAATGGAGAAATCTCTACCACCTTTACCTTCTCGTGCAAGCTCACTTGCATTGACTGGTGTTAACATTGTTGCTGATAATAATACACCTAATCCTAATACTACTAAATTCTTCTTCATCATAATGCATAACCTCCATATTAATATTATTTGTCTTTCAAAAGACGATTTTTTTGAATTTCTTATTTAAGAAATTCAACTATTGAATAAAGCCTTCTTAATTCATTCAATAGGTGTGTAACTGTTAAGTTTAATATCTGTAAGTAGAATTAAATAATATCTATAAAGCCAGCTATTATTTAGAACAATTCAACTTACAAAATCAAGGAAAATATATTAAACTTAGTGTAATAGGTGTGTAACTATTAAGTTTAATATATACAGTTAAAAGTTGTTGTTTTAACTATGAGTTTAGTATAGACATAAAATATGGAGTAATTATCATGCAATTATGTGAAAATGTGAAAAAGCATTTGATGTTAAATAATCCATTGTTTCTTATTTCGATAATCAAGAGGTGTCACATCTTTCACCTTCTTGAATACCCGAAAAAAGTATTGTGGGTCTTCAAAACCAACCATATGAGCGATATCTACCACACTATGAGCTGTTTCTCTGAGCAAATTACAGGCTTGATTAATACGTAACTGTGTAAGATATTTTACTACCGTTTTGCCCGTTTCTTTTTTAAATAAAGTAGAAAAATAACTCGATGTCATATGAAACCTGGAGGCTAAGTCATTAACAGCAATCTGTTCCGGATAATGTTGCTCAAGATATTGGATGCATAATGTCATACGGCTTTTATAATCTAAGTCCTTAATGGTACCGTAATCAAATATTTTTAAAATAGTACTATAGAGATAGGCAACCAGTTCATCGATATTTTCAAATTGGTTTACAACATCTTCAGTAAGTAATAATTGGTTAAATAGTGACACCGTATCCATGCTGAGGTCATTACATATTTTAATCAGTAAATTGGTGATTTCAAACCACACCATACGGATATAAGTAGATGTATGGTCTTTTATATACCTCCTTGAAAAGATGTCCTGCAAGACCACTTTGATACTGCTTAAATCATACCTTTCGATGCTTTTTTGAAGTAGATTAAGATCATTAAGAGGTAAAGCTATCTTAGCTTTATTGGATTGATTCTCATATTTATAAATTTTGTTCTCACCATAGAGTAAACGGGTATTTAAGGTTTCCCTTGCTTGCTCGTAGAGACTACTATTAACCGTATCACCTACGGCACTAATGCCTATGGTAAGGGATATACTAAGGAGTTTGGTGATTTTACTATATACGTCCATGAGAAACTTATCTACAGCATGTTTTAAGGTATGAGGTGATTTATGATAACAGAGGATCAGTGTTTGATTACGATCTTTTAAGTTATGAATGATTTCTTTCTTACAATCGCATGCTATATCATCACAGATATTAACCACACTGAATTTGAGTACATCAATATCTTGATAACTAAAAGTAGATTGATAATAGCTCTTTCCATCGATATTCAGAATGGCTAGCATATAATAATAACTCTCTTCATGTTGGAACAAAGTTTTTACCACCCCATGATTATCATGGTTTTTTTGACTATGAATCAAGGTGTTAATCTTCTGCTCTAAGGTAAGATTTATGCAATGTTCTTCTAGAACACGATTCTCATGGTGTATATGATGTACTGCTTTATCTTTATCTAATTGACCATATACTTTGGCAATTGTTTTTACAAAAGCATCATTTCCTATAGGTTTTAATAAATACCCATCTACACCCATATTAATCGCCTGCTCTGCATAAGAAAATTCTGCATAGCCACTAACAATAATGAACCTTGTCCTTGGACATATCTCTTTACCTTTCTGTATTAACTCAATGCCATTCATGGTTGCCATGCGTATATCAGTTATAACGATTTGAGGTTGTTGCGCCTTTATTATAGCCATGGCTTCTTCTCCATCCTCTGCTTCTAATATCTCTTCACACTGAAATCGATTATATTTCAATTTGGCTATTATTCCCTGACGGATTAATGCCTCATCATCCACAATTAACACCCTATACATACTTAATCCCCCTTCAACCACATGAACCTATGTATTGATTGGTAACTTAACCGTCACAACGGTTCCCATACCTTCCTTACTTTCTATACGAATACCATAAGGATCTCCACATGACAGTTTAATACGCATATTGACATTCTTAATACCTATGCTCTTCTTGTATTCTCCATGTATAGACTCATCCCGTTCGTTAATATAATAATTCAACTGTTCAACCTGCTCCTGAGACATTCCGTGACCATCATCCATTACTTTTATGTATAGGCATTCCTGTTCTAAATAAGTGGATATCTCCAGACAACTTCTCGTTTTCTTATTCCTAAAACCATGAATAATGGCGTTTTCAACAATAGGTTGTAAAATGAACCGTAATATCTTAAGCCTTTTTGTATGCTTCTCTAGATTATAGAAAACTTCAAACCGGTCCTTAAAACGTATACTCTGTATGTAAATATAGTTCCTAATATGCTCTATTTCATTCTCTAGAAAAACATATTCACTGGTATCTTTGTTCATACTGTAACGGAACATTTCCCCTAATTTATGACTGATCTCACATATTTCATAGCACTCATGAATGGCCGCTAGCGAGTTAATCGACTCTAGGGTATTGTAAAGAAAGTGGGGGTTAATCTGAAACTGTAGCGCATTTAATTCCGCTTCTCGTCTCTCTAATTTCTGAACGTAATTACTATTAATCAATTCCTCTAACCGATAGACCATCTCATTAAAATGCATATCTAAGACACTTATTTCATCATGTCCTTGAATTCTATCTGTGATTTTCAGATTTCCTTTTTCTACTTTCTCCATCTTCTTAATAATCAAATCAATACGCCCTGAGAATTTCTTCGAAAACAGAAAAATAATCCCTATGACAATGAGAACGAGTATTATTAGATAGATAATAATTGTCTGGCGTGTCTCAATTGCATAATTATCAATTCCTTGTGTATCAAATAGAAAAAGGACTTTCCAACCGTACATGGGTATCGTCTTATAGAACAACCGTTTCGTATCCCCATCTATATCTATAAGTTTTGTACCACTTTCCGATGATAGTATTTCATGCTGTATGGGTGTACTAATATGGGTAATGTCCATATCCCCATTACCCCACATGGATTGCCCTGTTCCATCTAAGACATACACATCTTTCTTGGTTTTATTCGACCCATCTTCAAAGCGAAAAAAGCCATCTGTTTTGATATCCAGTTTAACAAACCCTAGGCGTTCACCGTAGTTCTCGTCATTAACACCAATGATCAATTTATATAAGGATAACATATCTTTAAAATGATCGTTAATATCATAAAAAACATAACCTTTATTCACATCGTTATGTATCTCGATATACCAATCCTCATCATGTACTTTCTTTACATTGGTCACCTTAGGTGAATAGATGGGTAAGGTTTCATCATAGATATACACCATAATGTTTCGAAGCTCTGATATGCTTCTGGTTCCTATGAGTAGCCCAATTTCTGTTGATATCTTCTTTCCAATATCATAGATTTCTTGATGTGTATAGTCATTCTTGTGTCTAAGTAAGGAATTAATATTTTGATTAACACCGATATTCGTTAGATAGGTCTGATAGATTTCGACTTTATAATTAAGATTAGCAATGTATTGGCTAACAACTTGTTGGTAAGATTCATTTAATTTTTCCGCATAATAATCCTGTGTCCGATTATCAAATACAAGACTCAAAAAAAATAACGGTACTGTGCTGATCACAATACTGAAAGCAATTAATTTAACAGATATCTTAAGGTCTATGTTAAATTTTCGAAGTAAAGTGGATACAATGTTTTTCATTCTAATCACCCTATTATGATATACACGCCTGATGTTACATCTATTATATCACGATACCCAGGGGTTGTCTTTGTCTCTTTAAAGTTAGATTAAAATAAACGGGTCCTTATTTACATGACTGAGACTTTCAGATAATTGCTAATTTAATTGGGCTTTATATGCTTAGATATATTGGCATCCTTGGTTATCATACCTTCTATACGCGTACTTTTACAAGTCATAATGGTTGTTACACCTGGTCCATGACCCATCCTTACACAATCACCATGGATAACCACCCCCACGCTGACTGCTCCTTTTAAATATGCTCGCCCATAGGTATTATCACAGTCTTTCAGTAAGACCATATCACCAAATCGCAATTGATCTAAGTGATGTGCTTTAATGGCTTCTTTATCTGTGGTCATGATGTCATAATCTCCTCTACTACAACTAGCACATCCAATGCCCGAACCCATAAGATAGGGTGGCACAATGCCTACTACAGGTATTATCAGCTTACCATCCTTTTCTTGTATCCCAAGATTCATGAATAGCTCAGGGTCAATATTCATGACTTGGATGTCTGGATAAGCCTCTAGGCTGAGACCCATACCATAGGTCTTAATGAGAACCTCATCACCTATTTTCATCTGTTCAAGTCCCTCTTCAAAGTGTATGATGGTATGCTCTACACCTCCGTGTAAGCCAGTTACATATCCTTTTATACCTTTTGCATCACCGGAGACAACCATGGCTTCATTTCCAATACATGCTAAATTACAAAGTGCATCATTGGCTTCATCATTGTCATTCTTTATGGTTACACCTGGCTCTATATGGTCACCCATCCAACCAAAAACAGGGTCACCTATTTTTACGTTGTAGGTAATCCCTCCCATAGCTGGCAGCGTTACAGCCATGCCATCTTCCGTTATATAATAGGAATTAGCTGTGCAAGGGGTCTTCATATAAGCTTGGGCTGCTTGCATGACTAAACGGTGTCTATTTGTTTTTAACATCCTATCCCTCTCTTTCTCACCTCTCATATGCTTGCATATCTATGTATCCGCTATTATTCTTTTACCGCACCAATCATAACACCCTTAGCGAAATATTTTTGTATAAAGGGATATACCATGATAATAGGTAATGTTGATACGACGATGGTAGCCATTTTAAGTGATTCTCCTGTCACAACCCGCTTAGCAAATTGGACAGCTTCATAGGAATTGGACATAAGTTCTTTTAATTTGGATTGGGTGGTTAGCATCTCTTGTAAAATGGTTTGAACCGGATGCAACTCCGCATTGGTCACAAAATAAGCACCTGTAAACCAATCGTTCCAATGTGCAACACCATTAAAAAGCGCAATGACGGCAATAACAGGCTTGCTTAATGGTAGAATAATTCTCATAAACACCGTGAAGTCATTACAGCCATCTAATTTGGCAGACTCTTCTAAACTTATACTAATACCTTCAAAGAAGGTACGCATCATAATAATGTTCCACGTACTGTATAGTGAAGGTATCACGTATACCCAAAATGTATTTAATAAGCCTGTATTTCGTAGAACCATGTAATATGGGATTGTGCCACCACTAAAAAGCATGGTAAAGAATATGAGAAAGGTTATTAATCGTCTTCCAGGCAATGACTTCCTCTTCAACGCATAAGCCGCCATGGCTGTTAAAAATACACTTGACGCTGTGCCAATGACTGTTCGCATGATGGTAACCTTGTATCCTGTAATAATACGATTATCACTAAATACAGCTTTATAATTATCCAACGTGAATGCTCGAGGCCAAAAATATACACCACCCATAGCAGCATCTTTACCACCGTTAAAGGATAGGGCTACAATATTGAGTATGGGTAATAAAATAGATAGTGACAATAGCGTTAACAATACGATGTTAAGTACATAGAAAATACGTCTAAAAGAACTTATGTTATTTTTTTTATTCATGGATTACACCCTCTTTTCAAGTAGCAAGGGCTGTTTCATAAAAGCAATACTACCCTATTGTCGTTATTTGCTTTTTTGAGACAGCCCCCTTGTACATCTCAGCTCTATCGGAATCTCAATTGTTTTGGATCTTCTTCATATAAGTCTGTCAAATGAGCTTTAAAGTCTTGCAGTCCTGCTTTATCTAATTGCTTACGATAGTTATCAAATATTTTCTTGGCTTCTTCCATGGATTTGGAATAGATTGCTTTAATCTTAAGGTCTTTGAATTGATCTAGTATTGGTTTTAGCTCCGTCACATTCTCCCAATCATTAAGATACGCATTTGGAGCGAACCCCTCTTTATAAACAACTTCAGGTTGACGCATATCACGACCATAATTATAGAGAGATAGTGGTAATTCTTGTTTGGATGGGTCTAGCTTGCTACCATAGATTAACTCACCATAATCTGCTTCAAAATCTTCATCCGTACGACCAAATGGTACACCCCACTGACTACCTGCTCCACCCATCCAGATATTTAACTGCAATGCTGCATTCGAATCACTTTCTAATAAGTCTAAGATTTCTTGTTTAACCATAGGCTTACCATCAACCATGTCATAGTGTTTACCTTCAATACCATAATGCCATAATAATCTACCTTGCTCCGATGCCATGAAGTCCGCAAATTTAACGATCTCTTCTGGATTCTTCGTTGTTTCTGGAATAGACCATGCACCATATCCACTTTTTCCGGACTTGAACTCGATGTCGTTGCCTTCATAATCAAGAAGGGGTCCTACTGGATAATATATTGTATCTTCAAAGATATCCATATGGTTATGAACGTCTGCTATAATACCAAAAGAGTTAGAACGACAGGCTTCTTCAGCTCGCGTACCATCCATGGTAAAGAACTCTGGATGTATCAGATCTTCGTCTAATAATTGACGATAGAATGCCACTTGTTTCATTACAAGGTCTGTCTCCGCTTCGTGGGTAATCTTACCATCTACAAGACCAAAACCGTCTCCATTATTACCAAGTGTAATGTTCGTATTGGTATAGTGGCGCATTGCTCCCCCCCATATCGATGGACCAAGAGGTGTAATGGACTTACCGTTAACGTCTTTGAAATCTCCCGCCTTTACTTGTTTCAGTAATTGGTAGAGATCATCTTGTGTACGTACTTCCCAAGGCTTAATCCCCAATGCATCGACGATAGATTTCTGAATAAACATACCACCTCGCATTTTATAATCTTGGGCTGTTTCCGTTCTAGGAACACGCATGTGTACAATGTATGTAGCACCATCAAATTCTTCTCTTTGGATAATGTTCTTGTAAGAGTCCGTTGGTAAATACCCTGGCTCATAATATTTAGAATATACATTTGTCTCTTTTAAATAAGGTGCTACGTCATGGAATAATCCTTCTCTGGCAGCCTTTAGTACAATACCCATCTCTGGCCTAGCCGAGTGATTAAGATAATAACTAATGGCATCTGGTAGATCGCCAGAAGCTAATGCTGTCATAAGGGCTTCTTTACTACTATTAGCTGCTGTATACTGCACTTCAAATGTAATTCCTGTTAACTCTTTTATCTTTTGTGCTATTTCATTATTCACCTGATCATCCGGTAAACCTAACCCAATGTCCTCATCAAAAGTTCTTAAAACAATATGGCGATCAGCTATCCACGTATCTGGCTTATCATCAGACTCTTGAGCCACATTGTTATCCGTACTGGTATCTTTTTCTTGCTTTTTGGTACAACCAGCAAGACACATGGTACCTAGTAAAACCATAACAAGGATCATTGATACTATCTTCTTCATTGTAATTCCCCCTAAATATTTTTTGAATACTTCTCTATATCATAGAAGTGCCACCTTCTACCATACACTGACTTCACTGTACTTCTTGCTTAATTTATTAGCGCTAACCACCAATATGAGTCCCACAATGCCTTGTATCAAACCAACAGCAGTGGCATATCCATATTGTCCTCCTGTAAGTCCTGTTTTAATCACATAGACATCCAATGTATCTGCTAGACTCATATTACCTGGTGTTCTCAATAACATTAATTGTTCAAAGCCTGTAGAAATTAATCCACCTAACCCCATAATAAAAAGGATACCTGCTGTGGTTCGAATACCTGGTAATGTAATGTGCCATATCTCTTGACCTTTGTGAGCGCCATCTATCCTGGCGGCTTCATAGAGTTGTGGATCTATGTCAGATATAGCTGCCAGATAGATAATAGATCCCCATCCAATGCCCTTCCATAAATCAATAGAGAATAAAATTCGATAGAAATAGTTCTCTTCCATTAAGTAGAATGTTTCGCCTGATAATCCCAGAAATTCTTTAAATTGATTGAGTAGCCCAATATCTGGTGCTAGAACTCTCTGAACAATAGCTACGGCTACAACCCATGATATAAAATGTGGTAAATACGAAATGGTTTGAGATAATTTCTTAAACTTTTGATGTTTCACTTCATTAAGCATTAGCGCTAAGATAATAGGAAATGGAAACTCTAAGACAATCTTAATTAATCCGATAACAAGGGTGTTTCTAACCAATAAAGGAAATTGATAATTAGAGAAGAATGTTTCGAAATACTGAAATCCAACCCATGGACTCTGTAATAGGGTCTTATTAAACTTAAATTCTTTAAATGCTAGTAACAAACCGCCCATTGGAATATATTTAAAGACTAAGAAGTAAGCCAAACAAGGTAACAACATGACATATAGAATCCAATGTTTCTTCATTCGACTCCATAGACTTTTCTTCGTACGAATCTCCTGTACTTTCTTTTTCTTGTTTATGCTAATCCCCATAACTAGCCCACTCCCTTCAATGACCCACCATACTGCTTAGCAGTATCTTTCGCTTATCTGATTTTGATATATTTATCTTAAGCTTTTTCTTGGGTATAAACAATAGATAGAAATTCAAATTTATATGGACTTTTTATTAATTATGTCCATACAGCAAAAAACTCTGTTAATCATTTTTGTGATTACAGAGTCTTCAATCTCTTGTTTTAAATCAACTGTAACAACCTATCACAGAATTTAGCATTCACATACTATTCCTCTTGAGCTAACGCAGCCATTCTTCCATTACTAACGGTTACAGTAATATCACCTTCTGTTATTTCTACGGGTTTAACGGTCACAAAGTAATCACAGCATGAAGGACAAGGCATCCAATCGCAATAAACGAAATCAAAGGAATTGGTTGATCGATCAATAATTCTAAAGTCTATTCGGGATATGAACCAAATACCTAGTGATATGGGTTTTCTATTATGACATACTCTAAACAATTCATATCGCAATTGAGCATTTCCTTCATCCACAAGTTTTTCAAAACTTACTATACTTGAAAACTCAATATTAACAATAGGCTTATGTAAACAGCTTGTATCTATTGTTGTGTGAGCTAATTGAAAGACTGAATCACTGGATGAAGTAAATGTATTACTTCCTACACCATTACCACATTCCAATACACTTTTTTTAGCCTTATAGTCCTTTTGAATATACTTGTTACAAGTACCCTTTATTTCATTATTGTTACATAAATGCCTCTTTGATGACTGGGAAATTGCTGTTATTCTTGCATTATCAACTGTCACCCCTAAATAAATTGCTGGGTCTGCTACATTTAACTGAATACCTTTAACGCTGACAAAATACGCACAGCACCCTGAACACAACATCTTATCACAAAAGACAAAAGTGAAAGCATTGTCTATAGCCGATGGTATATTCGTATTGGTTCTCTCAAATCTCCAAATCCCAAGGCTTAAGGGGTCACTATCATTACATACTCTAAACAATTCAAATTCTAAAAGAACGTCCTGCACTCTAAACGCACTACTAATAACACTCGAAAACTCAATCAACACTTCTGGCTTAAATAAACAGGATGTATCCATTGCAACATGTGCTATTTCCACAGGTGCTTGTGATATAGTTGCTTGTCTAAAAACTACACTTCCATTTCCTTGACCGCATGTTAATACTACATCATCACAACTATTTTCTGAAAAGCTGCCGCCAGATTGTGCTAATGCAGCTATTCTTCCATTGCTTACTGTTACATTTGCCTCATTGATTTCAATAGGTGTAACTTGTACAAAATAGTCCCAGCATTCAGTAATGTCTATACATCCACAAAAGATAAAGCTAAAGGATTCTTCTTGTTTCTCAAAAACGACAAGGGCACTACCAACCTCTTCATACATCCAAATTCCTAAAGATTGCGGTTGCTCACCACAACCCACTCTAAATAATTCATATCGTAAACGAATTGTCGCACCACTGCCTAATGCCTCCATTTGTACAAGACTAGAAAATTTTATTACTATCTCAGATTTATATAAACAGTCTGTATCAATAGTCATATAAGCTAATTGATATGGTATATCATCTACTGCTGTAAAGGTCCTACTTCCAGTACCATCACCACATGTTAAACACACTTTTTTTTGCTCATATTTACAACAACTATTTGCCACGTACATCCCTCCATTTAACATTTTTTCTTATAAATTTTTCTTTACACCTTCATATTACATAATATACAAATTCACACAACAAGTGAGTATTAATATTCGAATAAGCCACTATGCACGCTTTACAATGCTTGGCACACTAATTTTATGAATAACATAACATGTAATATAAGAAAAGAAGTATACTGTGTTATTGGAGTCAACACATATTTCTTATGAAAGTAAAGTACTCTTGTTGACTTAAACTATTTTCAAAATAGGAGGTGATATTTAATGTCAGGATATATTAAGTGTAATAACGATTATCAAAAAGACTGTTGTTGCAATAAGGAAAAAGACTGTGCTGTATGCAAACCATTAAGTCCATGTCCAAAGAAAATATTATTAGAATGCGGAACATCAGGGGGTACAATGATGTTTACATCTACTGGGCAAACATTTACAGCTGCTAATGTTGCTGTCGATACTTCATGCTTTTGCAAACCTATTACAGACCTTATGTTTACAAGTCAGATTAGCGCTGTATTAACCCCTATAGCAGATGCCAATGCGTTAAGTGACGCAGAAGTTGTTCTGTTTTATGAATTGGTTTGTAAACGTAATGGAGGAAGTGAAATAACAATCGGCAATTGGACATATAGAAGATTTTTATCTGCGCTACCACTTTCTACTACTGGTAACGCTATACAAACATTAGAAACAACGGATACATTTAGTTTTAATATATGTTTATGCGCATCAGCTTGTACAGGATGTACGGATTATTTTGTAAGAGTTACTGCTGTGACAGTAAGCCAAGATGCAACATTAGCTAATAATGCAAGCGCAACTGTTTCTATGGGACAACTTGTAGCAGAAATTCAAAACTGCTAGATGTAAATTCGTATATACGCATATAGTGCTACTTACGAATCTTATATATGAATAGTCTATCAGCTTCATTCCAAAATAAAAAAGACCTTAATTTGTTAGGTCTTTTTCCCTTTTTGTTCATCTACTGCTGGCAAATCCTTGTATAATCAGCGTTCCCGGCGGGATTCGAACCCACGGCCTACCGCTTAGGAGACAAATATCACAATCATTTCAAGATGCACCAAAATACACCAAACGCTGTATAATAGCAGTTTTCACCACATACAATATCGAAAACATAACCAAATTTGCTCAAATTAAACCAAAAAAAGAAAAGTCGTGCACGATCCGTGCACGACTTAAAGTATTATATTATTTTTTCAATTATGTTTATAGTTTGGTGACATAACGTTTTTACTAAATCCAATTCTTCTCTATCCAACTTTAAAAGAGTTGCACCTAATTTTACAAAATCTATCTGTATTATATTTGAATTCTTTTTATTACTTATCACAACCTCTTGATGATCTTCCCTTAATAAATTCAAATTTGTCAATATGTAACCTCCTCTTGTTTAACCCAATGTAAGATACTCTATTGTAAAACACTACTTATATATTATTATACTATTAAATGTATGACACCACCACGACATCTTAATGACATTACACCAAACTAAAAACCCATGTCTTTTATACCTTCTTATATTTATATATTATTACATTTTTAAAATAAATATTACACATCCCCTCTTATTTATACATTGTTCTAAATCCCTTTATAATAAGTATAACACATGAATTTCTAAGAAAACATCACTATATATAGTGATGTCACTGTATGTTGTGCATTGTTTTTTGTCATGTATTCCTAAACTTTTTTGTCTCATGTTAATATAATTCGTGTTGAAAAACTTTGGAGTATTGATTTTCTGCCATTTTTAAATCTTAGCGTTAATCAATGGCGTTAATATTTTAAATTGTTTTTACTTATTTATTAAATCGGGATACCCCTATATATAGTATATCACATCGTTTTTCGTGAACTATGTGCGCTAAATGTTTTATTGTGCATTATGACTATGCTTTATGCTTTAATCAGCTTTAGACACCTGTGTACTATCGTGTACAGTAGGTGACAAGCTCATTGTTTACAACCTTCGCTAAACGATTTTAAATCAAAAAGTCACCGTCATTTTTCACGAAATTTTTTACATTACATTGGCTCAGCTACAACTAAGATTGCACTACCAATATTATGGTATCATACTTGCTACAAATGGGTCAAACGTTAGTAAGTTACTATTTGTGGATACTGTGGATAACTATGATGTTATTAGAAATAAGCTTTAAAATTAACATCATTCCCCCTGTATCATAGAAACTATCTACAGATGCTATATCAACATCCATTAATTAATAACTTTTATGGTAAAATGATATTGTTCTAAGGGTCAATTCACCAATATGTATCTCAGAAGTAAGCAATGCTTACGACTAATACGCCTATTTAGGCTTGATTAAAATCTAACGTTGAATTAACTCTTTTCCCCACTATTGGGGAAGGGTTCAATTCCAAGAAATGAGGTAACTAAAAAGATACCTGTAAACTAATTCGCCTACTGGTATCTTTTGGATATGCATACTATTTTAATCGGCTCATATCTGAGCCAACCTCTAAGGCTATCATTTCAAATGACACCCTTTCGTCTTTAATTCGGACGAACCCGATAATATCGGTATCGTTATTTCAAATCATTAAGCTTCCCCTCTAAAAGTGGATAAGCTAATTACTATAGGATGAATTCCGTTGTTTAGGTTCATTCGCCACTTTTGCAGAACGAGCCTTTTCGACTGTTTTATGGATAACCTGTCACTTGCTTATTTTGGGTAGGTGAGGTGATTAATTTTCACATGGTATCGCAACTTTGAGAAACGAGGTCAATATCATTGACTTTGCTCTTAAGGCAGACTAATTTGTCTAAATTGTCTTATCCTTTGCTAAACCTTCCGTTGCTGATATGAAATAAATTCAATCAACGTTCGTGTATTGATTAGATAATTAACTTTTTCTGCTGGATTGATACTATCTAACCCCAAGTACTTAAACCTATGGTCTTTATGCTGGACCATTGCATATTGCTTATTATACTCGTAATTTTCCAGCCCTAACACCTTTATAAATTCCTTAAATTTAGAAAGAGGAAACTCTTTACCTTTAGGTATTAAGATGGATATTTTGGGTATTACTGCTCTAGCTAACTCCTTTGTTTCCTCTTCAAACACTAAAAACTGAATATCAGTATCGAACGTTATTATAGGTCCTTTGTCCTTCCAGTCTTTATATATTGTCTTTAATCCACTTAAATAATGATCCTGTCCTTTTCCATCTACACTAACTTTAACAATCATATATAGTGTATCAAATAAATCCTCTCTGCCCTTTATATAGTTATTAAATCTACTGATAAATTCACTTGCTGTAATCATCTAGCTCAACTCCTAGTTTATAATATAAAAACATAATTCTATTTCATATATTCGTTCAATGCATTATATAACTCATATGTTGCCGAGCTTGATATTGTATCTAATCTTTCAATTACTTGCTTTTTCTCTGTCTCATTTAGTTTTGCCATGTCTTGAGCAGCATCTTTTAATCGCTTGGCTATCCATAAAATCTCTCTGTCCATGTTACACCCCCTATATAATAGTTTTATCTATGATTATTATAATATCAGAAGGGTTGTTTTTAGGCAAAAGAAAAGAACCTATCGAATTTGAATAGGCTCTTCTCTTTATGTATTAGTTAGTATCTCGTTATGCTTTAATTAACGAAAAACTTATTCTATTTCACACTTTAATTAAGTTACCAATTTGTCCCAAAAAAAGTATAACTCCTTAAGACTTTTACAATGTTTCAGTCAAACCTTGAATAAACTAATCTATACAGGCCAATATTAAAGCATATCGTATATAGTCAATCACCTTATTATGGTGTAATCCCACACTATTTTTCTTTCAATTTAGAGTTCTTTCATTCTCCCATCTACATCATTATGAAACTCATCCTTTAAAACATCATATTTGGTATATAAAACTCCATAGTCACCTTCACCAGTATGTGTAGAATAAAAACATTCACAACATTCTTTATAATATTCAATTGCACATTGATTAGGTAGATTACAGGTTTTAAACTCAGTTGTACAAGCTATGTCTGCCTTAAAGTTTTTAAGCCATTTTATCATTTCTAATGAACCAGATGAACTATGATGAGGTATTTTTATAAAATCAACTTTTTTTGGTATGGAAAAAGGTTGTACTTTCTTAATTGATGAATCCTGTATATCTCCAGCAAATAAAAATACTTTATCATTAAAAAGAACATTAAGGACAACTGAATAATCATTAACATTTACAACATTTCGTGTTAAGTCTCTTTTTTCAACTATATCCGAAATAGGAGCTAATGACCAAATTTCAAAAGAAAAATTTGAATGTGAATCCGGCAAACCATTTCCAAAATCAATTCTTTCAATCCTTAAATTATTTAAAACAGGCATTACTTTAGCTTTTTTTATTTTACGTGATTTGATGGTATCTTTAATATTGTCTATAGCTTTAACTGTATCTTGAGCAATTTCCTCCACATTAATTGACATTAAGTGTAAAGGGTATACTATTTTAGTCTTTTCATTGGCATAAATATTTAGTATGTTTTCGAAGCCCAAAGAGTGATCAATATGAGGATGAGTCCAACATATAAAATCAAGTGATTTAATATCATACTTTTCTAATATCTTATGCGATATATTCACCCCATCTACCTCATAGGAATCAATCATGCCAGAATATACTATACCAAAATCACTCTCCACCATAAAGACAATACTTTCACCTTGATTTTTGTAACCTATCGTGAATATATGAAAAACTAATTTATCTAGAAATAGTTTTGTATAATCATTATTTCTCATTATCATAGCATTTTATAACTCTCGATTTATTTCTTGGATTTCTACTAGAAATATCCTTTGACTTATTTTTAGAAAAAGTATTGGCGTATGCACTGGAGAAACTAATATGGCTCTCCAATTTTTTATTTGGATTTATATTTTTATTAGTAATTTCTTCAGTTATTTTGTTGTAAACACTTGAATACTTCGACTTAAATTCCATTTAATTTCACCCCTATTATACCAGTATTATCAAATTTTGTTTTTTCTAATTCTGAAATAAATGAATCTGTCAATGTATCAGTATAAAGTTTAAACAAAATATCATTTATCGTTGTGAAGGCAGAACTTATCGCTGTTTCACTCTTAATAATATCTTTAAGCCATTCTTTATCGTTATTATAGCCATCAATATCTATGGCAATTTGATAAGCTGTTTGACTTTGATCATTAGCATATATTTCACCTTCAGTAATAGTTCGAACATAATTTAACATAAAATTTTCATGAAGTAAATTGTCTGTATAAGAACTATTTAGTTGTTTAACGGCATAATCCAATTCTACCAAAGAGGTTTCTATGCTTGGAAAAATGTCTTTATTGAAGCATTTGCTAATTGTATCATATTCTTTTATAATGCAATTATTAATTTTCCTAAATCCTATTCTAAGTGGTTCTAAATAAGGGTTGCCTGGAACCATAGAACAAAATAATTTAATAAACATGGGTCCATAACTCTCAAATTTTTTATATTCTTCAACATTTATATTTAGAGCAATAAAAAAGCTGTTAATATCTAGTTGCATATCTTTAGATGGAGTCATGAATTTATAACTTTTGGTTTCTAAAACTTTTTTTAATGGAATTGATCTTTGACTCTCTATCTCTATAGGATCATTTAATTCGAATTCCAACTCATTAATAAACTCTTCTTGCATCTCAGTAAAATCAGTCTTCAGTAGTTCTTGCATACCTTTTACAGTATCCTTAATATCAATTAACCCTTTATAATCTATTCTAAGAATTACTCTTCTTAAAAAGTTATGTTGTAATTTTTCTCGATTTGTTTTCATTCATATCACCCTACTTATTTAAACATTGAATAAGCTAGATACCTCTGTATGTTTATAGTATTAGCTAGATACCTCTGTATGTTTATAGTATTCAAAAATATTTATTGTTCCTAATATTTTGCTTATAAAACTTATAAGTTATTCTACTTATAAGATTACCAATTATTACGCTCTTCTTTTTCCAAAATACTATTACATATTTTTATAACAATAAAACCTACCATGAAATAGGCTCTATCTTTTATATATTCTTGATCACTAACACATAAACTCTTTTCTAATTTTTTCTAAAGATTTGTGAGCAGCTTTTACTGGATCCTGTTGTATCTCTTTTTCCATTTCCCGTTCATACTTTTTTGGGAAGAATTCTTTTTGCCATTCTTCTATTGATGTGAATACCTTTTCTTCTTTTTCTATTGTCATCATTAAAATTTACCTCCTTATAATAATTCTCAAAAAACATATTATTAAGTTCAGCATCAAAATAATGTTTTCTTTTTAACCATATAAATCCATCACCTTTAGTAATAACTGCAACATCTACAGGCCCACCAACTGTTTCTGCCTCCATACTTACTTTTCGTTTAAAAGATGTTAAATTTACCATTGTTTCAGCAATATTACCTAACTCATCTTTTGGTAAATGCTTAATCATAGTTAAAATCGGTTCTACATTCCATTCATATATTTTCCCTAATATTGCTTCGTTATACTGTTTCTGCAATTTTTCTGAGATATCATTCAGTGATTTTTGTGATTCTTCGTCAAGATTAATACCAGAATCGTTTATAGCTTCAATTATAATTGAATTATAATTTTCAAATACTTCTTTCAAATAATTTTTTTGATACAATTGTAACGACGGTTCTATGCCATTAATAAACGTTGCAACAACATCTTGCTGTGCAAATGGAATAATACTTGCATCAACTTCTTGACCTATCGTAGCTGTTTTTCCTATGTCGATATTATATTTTAAATAATTATCAATTATACATTCTATTTTATATGATTTTATCGAAGGATACAATTCTTTTTTTCCATAACCGGCAAAAACTATACCTGAAAAAGAACCTATATCATATCTTTTATCATCATTATAAACGCTCTTAGAGATACAAAAAAATATTATTCTATACAAATTTTCTCTATTCAATGTCCAAGATACATTTTCAAACACATTATCAATAACTTTATTTAAAAGGTCTTTATGCGTAACTATAAAAGTATCAAATAGTACATGCTCAAATCCATCATTAGTCTCTTGATTCCGTAAATACCAATACCAGCTATCTATATACTTTTTTGCAATATTATTACATTCTCCTTCAGTGACTTCTTTATTAGTTTTAATTAACTCATTAATACATTCAATAATTTGATAACATATAGTTTTTGTTATTTCAAAGGCTATATCCGTTAAGTAATTTAACTGAGTTTCTTTAGGAATTTTTAGACTAGCAGAGGTTAAAAATCGGATAAAATCATGCGCATACATATCTAATGTATGAAAAACTTTTTCTCCTAATTTAGCTCTATATTCTTTTATTATTATTTCCCATGGAATATCCATAAATACTGAATTTCCATACACCATAATACCTATTGGTTGACATTTCGACAAAGCAAATAGTTTATTTACATTATTATTTATTTTATGTCCAAAGCTAGTTCTTAAAGTTGCCGCGCTATCTGCAGCTAATGCTACTCCGCTTTTATTCATTACTCCAATTTCTGCAGTCATTATTCTACCCCCACATATTTAATATATATTGCTTATAAGTATAATATTTGTCGAATAAAAACACAATACAGAACATTTGTTTTTTTATTGCTATTATTCACTTTTTACACTTATGATCCCTGTTTTTAAACTAGAATATAAACTACGAGGTCTTAATGTCTTCTATAATATAGTGTATGCATAACTCTTGTACATTCTAACAATCATTACAAGACAATAAAAATTCTTCTGATACCTGTTCTAAAGTTTCTTTTAGTAAAGAAAAAGAGGCTGTCTCACCAAACTGGACAGGCTCTTTCTTTGCAGGCTAATCGATGCTTTAGTATTTATTGTGATTAATAATTATCGGACTATCTCAAATATGTTTATAAATTCATCGATAGTAATATCGGGCATTTTGAATGATGAAACTGGTGCGGTTATTCGATCTTTACAAATATTAATGGTAGGAGAAGCGTAATATCCTTTTCGAACATAATTAATATTATATAATACATCGTTATGATCAATCGACATTTCATTTGTGGACGTGAAATCGCATTCTTTAAAGAAATCAAGAATTTTTCTTATATGTTCTTTTTTATCTACTATTTTAATCATTGATGGATTTTTTCTATCTACAATGTGTATTTCTTGCATATCTTCTTCCGATAATGAGTTTAACTCTTCAAAAAAAATAACTGCTTGGCTTTTATTATTTATCGTTTTTTTATAACTATTAGTTATTATAATTATCGTTACCAATATGAATCCTATCAACAATAATATTTTCACTTTTTTATTCATGCTTTCACCCTCGATTATTTAAACTAGTACAAAATAATACTTTAACCTTTATTATAGCTACTTTTTAATTTTCGAATTGAATCCTCAAAGCATCCAAGAAATCCTATTACTATGCCTACTATCAAAAGAATAATACTCAAGCGATACGGAAATGTCATGCCTAATTCTTGGATCGCATACATACCTTTTGGATTTGTCCAACTACTTAAACTCTTACAATATATGGACGATGGAATATAAACAATTCCCAAAAGCATTACTCCAGATAGTATCAATATTCCCCCAAAAACAACTTTCCTCATAAATAATACCTCCACTCTCAATCATCATTTAATTAATATCTTTATCCTTATAATATCAGTCATACAGATAATATGCAATTATAGCCTATTGATTGATTTATGTAGTAAGTTGACATTTAGTTATGATATGTTAAGGGCACTACTACTAGTGTTTACTTTAAGTCCCCACGTCTAAAACCATAAGAAATTAAAAAAACACAAAAAGCCCTTGACATTCCAAGAGTATTCGTGTATTATTAAAAGAAGGGGTTTTTATGCTTATTTGCATCCCTTATTATTATTGTATTTATTTTTCTATATGGTGATTTGTTTCACTGACACTTAATAGATTACCATAGCTTGTCCTTCTTGTCAAGAAAGAGGAGCAAAAAATAATGAAAAAAACATTACTTAGAGAAAGAGATTTAAACTTTAACCGTTTTAACCGTGAACGTAAATATAATAAAACATATTTAGTTGATGATAAGATTGCCTTTATGGCAAATGATGATAACGGATTCGACGACGAGTTCGTATTTGCATATTTTGATGATCCTGGTTCAGACATTTATAACAAATACATATACCCTTATACATGGACCCTTAAGGATATTAAAGGTTCAGCAAAATTGCTAACAACCAGTGAATGTGATAAGCCTAAATATTTATCCAAACATCTTAGAAATTGTGGTATTAACTTATCAGATTTACGCCCTAAATACTTCATGGTTACCAAATCAGATGATAATCTTTACGAACTACGTGAAATATCTAAATCCAGCAAAGAAAACATAATAGAACTTAAAGATTATTGGGATATAGTAAAATAAATTTAATTCATAAGTACATATACTAAAGGACGGTAACTATTAACCTACACATATGATGAAGATCAACAAGAAGATACGAAGAAAAAAATACAATAATGTCCTTAAGGTACAAAAGCCTATCACTACAAAATATATAGTGTAGTGGCAGGCTTTTGTTTTACTGCAGTATTTAGTTGCTTAACATGAATATCATTCTAATATACATAGCTCTAATTTCCCCCAAAATAAGACCAATACATGAAAGCCTTTACTAAGTAATACTTTAATGCGTATTTAAATTATTCTATTCTAATTTTCTATTTATTGGCTTAATATAAGTTAATTTACCTTTTTCCGGCCAATTAGTATTCCATGTATAATCAACAACATATTTCTTTCCCTGTTCCACTAAATTATACTCATTAAGTGTACACTTAATTTTTTTATTATATATCTGTAAATAGTAATTATTTTTTTCAATAAATTTATTATCAACTTCCATTATTCCGCCAGTTGATACATTCATTGTCTGTATATAAAAAAATAATATTATTAGAATAACAGATGTGAATAATAAACACTTCAAGGAACTTGTCTTGATTCTGACTTTGTTCATGAAACCTCTAAGTTCTTTTATTGACTTTATTACATAATACATCCATATACATATTTCTACTGGGAATATAAAAGTCGCTACATTCAATGGTAAATAAAGCATTTCATGAACAGTATAATTCCAATTGGCTATACTTTGAATATCAGCTAATAAATATCCAATGAATGCACTATAAATCGTAATAAGAATAATTCTAGTCATTAATTTTCTTTTTTGTGTATAATTGTTCATCTTAGAATATTCGTCCCCTATTCGCATAATCGTAAATTGACATTTTGTAATGCCACTAAAATATCCCACCATAGAGGCAGGATATTTTTAAGAACACTTTATTTAAGAACTTTTTTCATCTTTTAATTTTCCCATATTAGGAATAAGCTTATTTGCTTGTTCTCTAGCTTTAAGAATATCGTTTTTATTCTCAGCCTTATCATCGGTATCATCTTTATTCGATATTTCTACCAAGACTTTTATTTGTTTTCCTATCAAGTTCATAAATGATCGCATCGAGCGAACCTGATGTTGGTTCTTAACATCAATGATCCACCCTTCTAGTTCGGTACAACAATCACTTAGAACATCAATAACTCTTAATAGCTCCTTGTGTACTTTTAAACAATTATACAAATTTGTAAAGCATATCCCCAAATAAACAGTCGTAAAATACTTAAATGTACTTAATGTAGATACAATATCTGCTGACAAGCTAGATGATGTATCATCAATTTTTATAAAACACTCTAGCTTGTTAAGTCCATAAAAAACAGAAATTCCTATTAAAATCAACCCTACCCTAATTAAAACCTTATCCTTGTTTCGCTTTAATCTATTCGTATTGATTAAAATGCTCAATAATATCCTTATCTTTTATTATATTTCTTGAATAATCATAATCTCCTAGCCCTTCCCTAGCATTAAGCCAAGGTTTCCCCCGATGTGTCATTTCTTCAAGATCGCTTCCTGAGTATTTCCCGAAAATTTTAAAAATCATTTGTAGGTATTGGTATAAGGAACTATCATTACTTATCGGACAATTATGTTTTTTTATTTCTTCATTGAGACTATACTTTCTATATTGACTATATAATGTTGGCATTACTGGACCATGTATCCATGCCTCTATTTTGTCAGTGAATAACTTTTGTTTACCATTGGTGTTAGCAAGTAGTATAGAATATGCATAGTAACATAATTTCTGTAACTTCTTATGACTCATCGTTTCAAAAGACAAAAAAACTTGTGCCACAGTATTGACATTGGTTATTATCTTAATTCTTTTTTTAATCCCATGCACACTCCTCCTTTTTCTTTTGTCCTTTTAAATTTTTCTAGTAACAACACCTTACCCATCTAATTCACCTCAATTAAGTATATTACTATATATAGTAATAAATGATACCCAATAATTGAAGAGTTATTCCAGATGTGCGTTTGTGCTAATTTGTATGCGTTTGTATACATTTGTATTACACTTAGAGTGTAACACAGTTTATACGAATTGTCCAATAATTTAGCTCGATTTGTAACACATATGAATATTATATTATGCATAAATCCCAAAAAGGTTACCATTCAAAACCAATAGTCTTTCAATATATTGTGTTCAATAATTTGTCAACCTACTATATATAGTGTTTTTCTTTATTCGATTAGTTGTCTTAAGAGTATTATAGCAAGCAAGAACACGACATGACCACGACCTTAAGATATAAAAATATTAACTTATAGGTAACAATTAGTTGGTATTTATATAGACTTACATAAAAAAGAGCCTACTTCCAATTAAGGAAGTAGGCTCTTAACTATACTAAAGTTTATATTTCATATAATTCGTGTATACGTCTACCGATTAGGTTTGAATCTACATAGAAGTATACTATGATAGCAAATGTATCATGTTTAATATAATCATTATAAGTTAAATGATCATCTCGTTTCGTCTTCCTATCGGGTTCGCCATCACAAGTACCATCTTCTTTAACGAAAGCAACTTCAATCATCAAATTTTTTATTTCGTAACCAGCATTAATAAAAGCTTTTATTTTACCCTTTTCCACAACTGAATCATATGTAACACCACCTCTAGTCTCAGCAATAGAAGCAGCATGTACTCCCGTAGGTTGACAAGCAAAAGCACATATAAAGCTTAAAACAAGTACTAATGATACATTTCTTTTTAACATTTTAACATCTCCTCTTCTTTTTTGTTTTGTTGCAATATAAGCATATCATATATTGTATAAATGCTTTGTAAAAAGCTGTAATTGTTTTAATTTTTTTACTTTGTTTTTTATACTATTTCATTCATTTTTTTGCTTTTGTATTGCATATTTGCATAAATACGCCATACTTATTTAGACAAGTTAATTTGATTACTTGTTTTCTTTTCTCAAAATCCATGTTGGCTATAATAAGTCCAGTATCTAATATTTGTAGCTGATCTAATGCTTTATTGACCTTTGAACCCAAATGTTCTCTTGTAATCTTGTCTTTGGCATCTAGCATCAACCTAACCTCTTTAGCCTTATACCCTAACAAGGATTCATTAAGCATATCGGCTTCCCTGCTGTACTCACGACTTTCGGGTTCTTTGCCATGATGGTATTTCATGTATCTTTCTTTAAGAGCTGAACACATTTGTTTATATGATTCCTTTTCTGGATTTCTTACTATTTCCCATTGCTCATAATCGTTTAGAGCTTTTTCAACTTTGATGAAGTATTTTCTTACTAATCGCCCAATGTCCGTGTTTTCCATCATGGCTACGTTTTTAGCTGTGTCCATTGTAATGATATACTCCTTGGATACTGTTGCTCCTCTAGTTTTTTTACGTTCGACAATTTTGTCGATTGTAACGTAGTCCTTGCTTTCTTCAAATCCTTTATCAATAATCTTTCTTTTAACCCATTTGTTAAACTCTCCCTGTGGCTGTCCTAATTGCTCCCATAATGCCCTAGCATCTACATCATTAGTTCCTAATAGTACAGGAAGCTTCTTTTGATAGTCCATTACAATTCTAGCTTCTACATCTGTAAAATTAAGCTTTTCCATCAACTCTCTTTTAGTAAATATCTTTGTCTTAGTTCCATCTTTCAATGTAGTTATTTTCATATATAATCAATTCCCTTCGTCTAATTTATGGTATTAAAAAGGGCATAGCTAAAGCTACACCCTAACGAAAGGATTAAAAGGCTTACACTCCTTTAATAATCCAGTGTTTTATGGATTTCAAATCCAAAAACTATTTTTTCTTAATCTGCTTAATTACCTGGTTACCATAAACGGCTACTGCTGCCGAAAGTAATCCATAAATAAAGCCCATTAAGGCAGTGTTAGCATTAAATCCTTCCTTAAGGGCTATCGCTATGTATAATACAGACATGATGCAAGTAAATACTAATAACACTAACGGTATGGTCCAGTCTGGTACTTTGGGTATCTGTTTTAAAAACAGCCCCATACAAAAGCATATCGCTATTAAAATCAATACCTCTGGTCTGATAAATTCAACTATAATATTCCAATCCATTTACATCTCTCCTATCTCTTTGGCTCCTGCCTTCATCTTGGCAATTCGATTGTTAAGTTCCTGGATCTCCATGTCCTTACTAAACACTTCTTTAGACGTCTTTTTCCATTGGTCATTGAGATATTGCACATCCGCTTTGAGACTTTCAATCATTTGTTTAAGTTGTTCATTTTCTTTTTCAAGCTCATTGTCATTGGTTTCTTGTAAAGCGGTTATATAGTTATCCCATGGGAAGTAATTACCTGGACACAATTTATAACTTGCAAATTCATGGTGTTTTTTGATTTTACTTACTGGTATCTTGTACTTACCCTGTAACCTTTTCGTAATCTCTACCAGTGCATTGAATTGAGCTTGTGGCATTTCCTTGTCTGCCATACCCTTATAGTCCTGATAGCAACCTTCTAGGCATATGCCTATAGACTTCATATTCATGCCTTTTTCTTTACAGTGCGCCCCTCTTTGGCTTTCTTTTCTACCAGTATAAACTTTACCTGCCTTGGTGATAAAATAGTGATAGCCTATGCCTGCCCATCCAAGAGTTTTATGCCATGTGTTCACATCAAGTACAGTACAGTTAGTTGCTAGTGCATGATGGATAATGATGTATGCTGGTTTATTGTTATAGGGTACTTTAATATTAAAGTTACTTTCAGTTATCTTCATGTTCATCTCTCCATTTCTTCTTATTATTTTAATTGCATATAGATGACAATAGCTGTGCTAACAATGCCAAATACGCCACCTATACAGCCTATAACCCATCCTATGTGTTGCTTGTACGATTGCCTGTATTTAATAGCATCTTCTAAGCTTTGAAGCCTATCATCTGTCTCATTGAATTTATCTCTAAGTCCGTTATAGTCTCTAATGATGGTTTTTGTCTCGATCATTGCGTTAGTCACTTGATGTAATTCTTCTGTTATCTTACGTACTACTTCATAAAATTCTTTTTGCGTTACACCATCACTCATTTATTTTTCTCCTTCAAACTATTTTTCCTAAGATAACAAAGGTACCACTTACATAAGCAAGTAGCACCCTATCGTTATCGCTTAAGGTTATATTATTTAGTTTTTTATAGACCTTGTTACTGGCCGTTGTCTCACCATCAAACCTTACTTTACCACCTATTATTGTTCCTAATCTATAAGGCTCAATACTAGGATTAGCTATGTCATTATAAAGACTACGGATCATACTTGTACCGCCCTCCTGACTCTATGTTTCATTAATGCCCCAGCTGTTAACTTCATGCTCCACTCTGTTTCTATGTAATTATTGTTAATCCCTAACTTGCTATGTTTAAGATATAAACAATCTTGAAAACTATGGTGAGGCATGATAGCCGTATTAAATGCTACGTGTCCATAGATATTACTAGCTTCCTCAGCTATACGCTTTGTATATGCATCTAAACTTTCTTGATCTGCAATATCATTGACTTTTCGCTTATCTACAATTAGCCGCTTATTGTTTACTGTACTGGTAGGGCTACTTGCCTTATCGTTAGTATATATACTTACCAAGGGCTCATTATCTGGATTAGAGCTTATAACAATAAACTTGTTAGGAATATTGAAAGTATCCATTTCTTCTTCTATACCATTAATTATAGATATTTCATTATCATGGTACTCGTAATCTTTATTACGATAAGATGGTAATATATAAGGTTTAGCTGTAAAAAAACCGTTATGGTCGGTCCATAATGATGTATAGTTGATCTCTTCTAATAGTTGATTAATGATTGAGAGTTTTGAGGTGCCAATCTCAAACTCTTTATCAGACCTTAATTCTTTATCACTATTTGTTATATGCATGTTGTAGATTTTACAACCCGTTATAAGTTCTTTGATAGCGTCTGTATACTTTTTACCACTAGGATAGAGTAATCTTTCGTCTATCTTTTCATCTGATAGTATTTGTAGAAGGTCATAGGCTTCTACATCACGTATGATGCTGTTACCTGTGGACCTTCTTTTAGGTGATGATAAAAGATAGATACCTTGACTCCATTCTAACCAGGTATTACTATTAGGGATTTTATACATAATAAAAGGTTGAATACGATCATTCAACCAGTCTATAGGTATCTCCTGTGATTCTTTTATAAGGAACCTCCCACCTCGTTTTATCTGGGCTAGGTTCTTAAAATTCACCTCTCCATCTATAACATTTTGTAGCTCACCTTTAAGACTGTTGTTAGCATCTAATAGCAAGTATTTGAACTTAATATTCCTTGTGCTCTTCCGTCCATGAAGGTTATCAATAACTTGTTGTTGGTCATACCCTTGCTGTGCTAATGTTTGCATCATACCACCTCACTGTAATCAACCTCTTGTAAAGTAAAATTCAAGTTATATTTCAGCTTCTTATTATCATTTGATTGCAGTTGGGTAACTGTCCCGTATATCTTTCTCCCTCTGTCATCACGATATAGAATGGTTCCATTAGTTGCAAGTAACTCTGTAATACTTTCAATATCTTCATTATCTCGTATTAAGAAGCTAATGGTAAAATACTTACTTAGATGCTCACCGTATTCAGCTACAGGCTTTTCCCTGCCATCAAATTTGGTTGTATACCTATCAAGCATGTATTTAACTTGTACAGTACGATTATATTTAAGATTAATACCATTGCTATAATTACTTGTTAGCGATAACTGAGAACCTTTGACAAAAGCAGCTTTCTCTTTCTCTAGTGACTCTTTATATTGTCCTGATTCTGTTACGGCTCTTATCTTATAGTAATACGTCTTACCGCTTTTTACTGTATAATCACTATATTCACTTTTGACATCATCACCAATCTTAATATATTCTCCTTTAAGATCTTCTTTGCGATAGACTTCAAAGTGATGGGTTTCTAGTATTCCACTTTTCTTAATACAGCTTACTAAGATAGTCCCTCTTATATTATCTGCTGAAAGGTCCATGTCTGGTTGGGCTGGTTCTGGAAAAGCTGTAGTAATGGTCTTAGTAGTTTCATCGGACCAAACACCGTATTGATTCTTAACTTGTAGCTTAATGCTATACTCTTTATTATTTACAAGTGATACATTAACCTGATGGCTATTTTCAGTTCCTACGACTTCCTGCGTATCATAGATGATTTGATCACTATCCAGTACTTTTAGTCGATAACTTACTTGCTCATTAGTTTCTTGCCAAACAACAGTAAGTTCTGGTGTGTCTAGGGTTGTATCATTTGTAATGACCGGTGTTCTAGGTATTCCAATAATATCAAAATTGACAGAATCACTTTCTATACTTATATCGCTTTCGTTAAACACCTTTACTTTCCATAATAAATGCTGAAAATATATAAATGTATTTGCCGCTAGTATATAACTAGTATCATTAGATTCAACTTCTTTCTCAATCCAGTTTACTCCATTATCAGTACTATAAGATAAGATATATTTCTTTTGTATGTCCCCTGTATAAGCTGGTGAATAAGTCCATGCAAATGTTATATCTTCATTATATTGCTTCGCACTTCCACTAGGTGATAAATTAGTAGGTGTATTTGGTAAAATATCATCATATGTGATTTCAATATAAGGACGATTAGTTGACGCTTGAAAAGAATTTAAGTTCATTATGGGTTGAATGTTGCTATCATATGTTTGGCAAAACATTCCTAAACCACCGTTAAACACACTTCCATCAATCCATTTTTTCACTAGTGTTGTAATATCTCCATATAGCCATTGTTGCGTTATATTCAAATTTATATTTAATCCAACACCACCTGCATAGTTAGGTCTAGTATTACCTGTATTTTCAACCCAATCCGAATTAAAGTAGCACCCTTGTAGCCAAGAATTTGATATATTATGCGCCGATGACATATACACTTTATATACAGCACTAATTACTTGTTTCCCTTTTAGTGCATCTAAGTTAAATTTAAATATTGCTTCCGAGTTATTTTTTACAGCTAGAATACTTTCAGTACCATTACTTGCGCTACTTGTGCTAAAATATAGGACTTTATCAATTCCCTCTGTTAATCTTAATGTTTTTGCCATTAATAATCATCTCCCTGCATATTGCCTTCTATTCTGCCTTGCTTCTCTAGCTATTTCAACAATGTCATTAAATTCTTTCACATTTCTCGGATCAATGGTGATATTATATGTATCGCCACTACCAGGTGTATTAGCACCTGGATTATAAGGGTTTTCATTTGCTCTTTGAACCCTTTCACCTCTATGTAACTCTGCTACATAACCATCAAAAGGTACATAGTCAAGACCATTTGCATGGCTACCATCGACCGCATAATTTGGTACACTTAACTGCTTAGGTATGGACTTAGTCATATCCGACATGCCACTTCCTATACTTTGAAAAGTTCTTTCAACCTCTTTACCTTTGCCTGTTAGTATGGTAACTAATGCAACCAACGCTATCAAAGCAGCTACAACACCCATTATAATAGCGGTTGTTTGTAAGGCTTTATAGTTAATCCCTTTTGTAATAGACTTTAACCCCTTAACTGAATCCGTAATACGGTCTACAAACTTATAGATTTTATATCCTGCTATGATTGACCCTATAGTGATAAGCAAGGGAATGATAATCTTTACATGCTTGATAAAGAATAAAAGTATATTCCCAACGATGGATAGTAAAGGAATCATATAATCCATAAAGCTCTGGATAGATGATTGTATATTAGGCATGTTAGCCGTTATACTATTCACCAGCTCATTGACCTTAGGTATAATGGATACCCCTATTTTACTGGTAACCGTACTCATAGAACGCTTTAAGGTGTCCATGCTATCGGTAAACTTAACACCTGCATCTACTGCATCATCATTTAGTACTAATCCTAACTCTCTAGCCTTCTTCTTTAAATCTTCCACGCCTTCAGCACTACCATTAAGTAAGGGTAGCAACTCTTGACCACTACGTGCAAAAAGCTTTTGAGCAAGTTCCGCTTTTCTTATACCATCGGGCATCTTTTGTAGTGCTGTGATCACATCGTTAAATACCGCTTCTTGACTACGCATATGTCCATTGGTATCTTTTACGGATACCTTTAGTTCCTTGAATATATGTACACTTTCGCCTGAACCCTTAGCCACTTCACCCATCCTTTTGGTGAGAGTTTTCATACCACTTTGCAAAGAGTCAATGTCTACACCTGCCTGACTAAGTACATAATCCCATTCTTGAAATCCTTCCCTTGATAGTCCTAGTCGTTGGGATAGCTTATCGATCCTATCTGTGGCTTTTGCTGAACTGGATGCAATCTTTAATAAACCACCTGCCATGGCTACAGCTGCACCTGTTACATAAGCGATATTTTTAGCAGCCTTTTTACTAAACTCTTTTATCTTCTCGCCATTAAGTGCAAAGGCCTTTCGCTGGGCTTGTAACTTGCTATTGACATCATTTACTTGTCCTTCCATGCGTCTTAAGGAGTTAACTGCATTGTTATATCTGACCGCTAACTTATCCGTGGCTACTGAGTTCTCACCTGTCTCTTTCCTGCTTTTTTCGTATTGCTCTCTAAGGTCAGTTACACGCTTGCTTTGTATGCCTACCTTCTGTGATAGTATTTCCTGCTTCTGTCTAAGTGTATCGGTAGTTTCACCAAAGGCTTTTGCTTCTGAACTAACCGCCTTAAAACTAGAATCAAGTATCCTGATCTTACGATTGATTTCGCTAGAACTTTTATCAAAGCTGGTACTATTCATACCAACCTTAATAATGGTTCCAAATGTTTTCATATGTCACCTCCTTATACTATGTCTTCCATATCTGTAGTATCTGTACTATTTTGTATCGCTTGGGCTTTTTGCTCCTGTTCCTGAATATATAAATCAATAAGTGCAAATATCTTACACATGTAACTGTCCCAGAACTCTTCATCACTTCGCCCTAGTTTTACACAAAATATGTAATAGAGATAATCCCAATCAAAGGATTTCTTTACTTCTTCTTGCGCCATTTCTTCTTTTTCTTGTGGTCCTGAGGGACCATGGGCTTTTTTTCTTCTTCCACCTCAATAGGTTCTCTGTCTTTGATTTCCATGGATTCTGCAGCATAATCGAATAGGTCCATGATGTTGTTCACACTCATTTCGCCAACCACTGTTTTAGCATCTTGGATGGTCGTTTCTTCATTACTGGCTTTCATACCTGCATAGAGTAGTTTAGAACCTGCAAGGAAGGGTTTCTTCTCTGCTGATTCCATAACTGCTAAGAATCCGTCATACTCTTCATCCAGTATCTTCATGGCACGTGCTGAGAACTTGCATTCTTTGAATGTACCATCTTCAAACTCAATCTTAATGATCTCTATGGGTTTTACATTAATCTTCTTCATATCTATTTCCTCCTAAAAAAGGGGGCTTAGAATCTAAGCCGCCCACTCTCCGTTATATACTTCTTTGAACCACTTTTCTCTTAAGTCTGCTGGTGCATTGGTATCGTCTTCTGATATGGTATGTTTCCATTGTTTATCAGCTCTTTCAATTACATCAAAAGGTAATACAGAACCTTTTGGAGAAATCTTATCCCCCTTAACTTCTCCTTCATCACCGCTTATCTTTTTCTTACAAAGTAACAACCATACAAACTTACATTTATCATTCCTTTTTTCCATCTCATAGCCAATAGCAACATAAGGTGGATCATCGTTAGATTTCGATGTATAGACACCGTTTGTATCTGGCTCAGTACCTTCTAATTCAAATAATGCTGCATCATCTATACCATAGGTATCTAAATCAAGTGAACCACCTTCAAAGTTATTAATAATATCTATACCATCACTTGTATAGAATTTGTCAGTACTGGTCGATACCGCCAGTTTGATTTTTTGTAAGTCAAAGAGCTTCTTAGGTGCAGCATATGTAACTACTCCATCATCTGCTATGGTAGCAAGGGCATAGTATATATTTTTTACGTCCTGTGTTGCTTGTTTCTTCATTATTCATCACCATCACTTTCATTATTTCTTAGGTGGGTAAAACGTAAGATTTTATGATATAGCTTTTCGTCTTTTTCATAATCTTCCGTTTCATATGTTCGATAAAATTCAATCTCATTCATCTTGGTTTTTACTTGTTTTACAAGTTCAGTAAAATCTTTTTTACTCCATACATCAACCTGAATAATTATTTCTGTTTCCACTTCACCACTTGATGTAAATACCTCACCTTGTTCACTTACTCTAAAAAACGATATAGAGGTTTTATCGTTTGGTCTTTTTAACCATCCAGTCGGTGCAACTTTATTTAATGTTTTAAGGATTAATTCTATCATTGCCTACTCCTCCATAACCTTTCTTATTTCTTCTGTCATAGCTTCTTCAGCAGCCTTCTCCGTTTCATTAAGGGACTTTGTTATAAAGAGCAAGGCTTTTAATTTGCTCGTACCAAATTCAAGCCATTTCCATTTATAATGTGTTCTCTTGCCTCCCTTAATAATACGCACATGGTTTTCCTCATCATCAATCGTTACTGTTCCAATTTTAATATCATCAGCCATATGAATATGATTGGCTTTACTTCTGCCAAGATTTTTCTTAAGAGCTTCTTTGATAATATTTGCTGGGACAGCCGTTATCTTTGATCTTGTTTTTTTAATATCTTTACCCATCTGATCAATACCACTTATAATGTCGTCAAAGTTATGTTCCATAGTTACATGATCACTCATGCCGTATCCACTCCCCAGTAATGAGCAAGTATGTATTATGGCGGTCAAGTGGTCTTTGCCCTTTAATTTCATAGATGCCACC
>JMSU01000021.1_pt1 | contig 140295 bp, 131 predicted proteins | sample 179011 | NCBI WGS metagenome assembly JMSU01 (sample SAMN02769580, study PRJNA246767) | bioreactor metagenome | isolation source: Culture-1 Bioreactor ArsB derived from microbial biomass from the upper 2 cm... | place: Germany: Bremen | collected day 87 after inoculation
AACAGCTAAGAAAACATCATATTGGAAAGGTCAATATTGGTACAGTCATTCGTCAAGCTTTTGGTTATACTATGAAAGAGGGTTATGCAAAACACCCCGAAGTCTATGACCGTATGACTTTTATGGAAGAAGCCATGGAAGCTGCTACTAAAAAAGCTATCGAAAAAATAAATCAATTATGGAATTAATTATATTAAAATAAGGGCATCTATAAACTGTATTGCTTATAGATGCCCCTACTTCTGATTTTTTATTATCCATTATTTTAAGATCTAGCAGCCAATCTCTTTTGGTATCATCATAATTCCTTTATATGAAATGTATGATAAATACTCTTACCTTGTTTTACTGAACCCATACCATACATACCATAGGTAAACATATCATCGTTACATGATAAATATACCTTACCATCAATAAGTAATTGCAATTGATTGCCGATTGCCTTTGCTTCTATTTCATAAGACTTATTATTTTTCCATTTAAACGGTGCTGAGATCATTTTCTTTAGTCCGAAATTTTGTTTATAGATAGCAATTTCCCCTTTATCCGAAAATCCTAAATAATAACCTTTCATAACACCTTGAGTTCTAAGAATTAGGTGGTGACTTACGCCCTCTAAGGGTGTAATGTGGGTCTTAACTGAAATATCTTTTGTAAAATAGTTTCCACTGAAAGAAGATGTTTCATCGTCACATTCGCTTATCAAATGTGTATTATCCAAGTACCATCTCCCTTTATTATGGGAAAAGGGGGTTACACATAGAAATTCTTCACTTTGCTTAGCAAAATCAATGGTATAGTGTGATTTCCCATAGGCATGAAAGTTATCAATAAATATTCTTCCTAATGATCTATGTTTCAAATCACCACCACTGGATATTTCTATACCAACTTCATCAACAAAATCTCCATTAGTTTCTGGAATAGTGAATTCAATATGACACCAAGTATGATTAATTAATTTATGCTGATCAATTCTCACCATTTCTTTCTTCCATGTTTTTCGAACGTAAGAAACAACATCTATTGTTTCGCCTTCCCATTGATCTAAAAACACATCGAGAGCAATGTGTTGACCTGCATATACTTTAGGTGCAAAAGTTGGTTTATACCGTTCATCATCAAAGTCTTCTCTTCTATAAAAGGGCTTATAATAGACCTGTCCACTAACGCCTTCTGTGAGTCTATCAAACATAACCTCTAAGGCTCTTTTACCAGTAAGCGACTTTTCATTAGTATTTTTTATATGAAATTTATTAGTGTTTGATAATCGAAAGTTATGGGTAGAACCTTCAAGTTCAAAGTCAAAGAACAACTCCCCATCAACGATCCCCTTTAATATTTCTTTTGGTGGTATTTCACCAGCAAGCTTATAACCATGTAATGCTACTTCTTTGACATACGTTGGTATATCCAGTATATTCAAATACCCTGATACACCAGATAACACAATACCATCATTGATTGGTTTTCTGTAATGGTCTTTAACACCCTCTAACCCCTGAAAAACACCAATAATTGTACCTACATTTCCCGCATTACAATCTGTATCCCATCCACACATGGTTGCTATTTCAACTGTTCTTGATAGATCGCCTTCTCCATATAAAAGTGCAAGGGCACATACGCCTGCATTCGGTATAATATGGCATACCCCTAGATACTTATCGTATCCCCAATTCTCAATTAAGTACGTCATGCATTGCCCATAATCCTGAGGGTTTTCCTTATAAAACCTCATAACATCACAAACAACTTTTGCATAGGTGGAATCTTCTGGAATAACTTTTAACCCCGTATGTATGATGTCTGTAACAGAATCTGCTTCAAAGGCTTTGGCGATACAAGCTGTCATAAACCTTGCACCATACATACCATTGCCATCATGAGAAACACTTGCTGCTTTTTCACCATAAGAAGCCGCTTTTTCATAATCATCAGGACATACCAACCCCCAAGTATCGATGAAAATCTGACCCCCTATTTGTTCAGCCATGATTTCTCCGTTGACTTCTTTTGATCCTGATGCAGGAGCTGATATTCCCTTCTTGAGATTCATAAAAGCAGTATGTTCAGTGCTTATGCCTTCGCCTCCCCACCAAAACATACCAATACCTTCTCTTGCATAATTTAACCATGCGTCCCCAATATCCTTTGCCATCAGTTCTTGGTCCTGTGCTTTATCATGAAGCGCTCTTAGAAAATAAACGGGTCCATTTACATCATCATCTGCGGCAAAATTCTTATAGGGTTTTACATATTCTCTAATATCCCCATAGATGGTTTTGATTCGCTCATAAGTCCATGCAAGTGGTTCAACAGGTGCACCTAGTCTAATACCTATGTTCATACCCAAAAAACCTGCATATACTTTTTCTAAATAGTTATTTGGAATCATTTACTATTCCCCCATATATCCATATTCTGTAAATTCATTTTTATGTCATCATGTCTTTTCAAGTCAGCTCGTATAATCGTTTGAGAACATACGGTCAAACGTTCTGCCAATTGAGTTAAATCTGTTTTATTGATTGTATTGATTTGACTGATATCTTCTTCTCTAAATACAGATGAGCCATGAAAAGCACCTAAAACGACTCCAATCATAACACCAATTGAATCCGTATCTCTTCCTGAATTAACACCATCATTAATGGATGTATAAAAATCACCCTCATGAAGGGTTATATAGCCCAAAGCTATAGGTAGCTCTTCAATTGAAAATAACCTATTTGGTGTATAATGATTCGATGGTATACCTACTTTATCAATACTTCTATTTATATCATCCCCCATGGGAGAAAACTTTTTTAACACTTGATGAAATTCTTTTATGACTAAATCTTTATTTTCTCTTTGATTTTTTAATGTTTTTGCTTTATCCACTACAGCTTTAATGGCTGCTTTTGTACCATCTTTTGCACATGCAATTGCAGTATCCACTATATCATCGATTGTCACATTCGTTTCAAAAGCTTTTGCCACTGATGCAGCTAATACGCCTGCTGCTTCAAGCCCATAACTACATTGATGCCCCATTGCAAAACGAATCGCTTCATGATAAGCCATGATAGGGTTACACGCATTCACAACGCCAACTGGCGCAATATACATAGCCGCACCGCAGTTTACCATATTTCCAATACCACCTTCACGGGGCTCACAATTAGCCAATGTATGCCTAACAAAGGGATATTTATCTGGGTAAAACAAGCGATCAATGATCAATGCTTCCCGTCCAAGTTCTGGTATATACCTTGGTCTAAATGCGATTTCTTTTATAAACTCATTGGCAAAATCATAGGCATCAATATGCCTTTTAACCGTTGAATAGACATTAACTAATGCTTCTGTCATTAGGGTATCATCTGTATAAATACCATAACCACGCATTCTGTTTAAACGCTTTTCTGCTTTCCAGTTCTCTTTATGCCAAGGCAGATGAATGGACTCTACTCGATTATATTTTTCTTTTATTTCTATGGCTGTTAATTTTTCTACCGTTGCCCCAAGAGCATCTCCATAAGCGGTTCCAAAAATAACACCTTCCACTCTTTTTTGAAATGAAATCATCGTGTCCTCCTATTAGTGTAGGGGCTATCTTATAAAAAAACCTCTAGCCTACAATATTGCTTTTATGAGACAGCCCCTTTCAAAAACCTCTAGCCCACATTGTTGTTTTTATTAGATAGCCCCAAGCCTTTTATTCCTTTATTTTAATACACTGTTAGCATGTTCTGTAACAGCTGTTCCACCTGCTTGATACCATGCTTCAACAAAAGTATCAAAGGCATCAATTGATTTTTTCCCTGTGATAATATCTGCTGAGTACTCTTTGTATAAGTTTTCCATTGCATCCCAATTAGGAACGTGTTCTTCTGGCATTTTAAAATCAATATCTTGTGTATAATAATCATTGGCTAATTCAATAGATTGCATAGATGGTGCTCCAAGTAGTGGTGTCTTGAGCTCATCTGCAAATGTTATTTCTTTAGGTTCCCAGAAAAGTGCAAACCATTGTTGCGCCGCTTCTGTCATTTGAATTTTACCATCTACCACTTCATAATGGACGTTTTCAAAGCCTAATCGATCCAACTTTTGTCCTTTGGGACTAGCCATATATTCTAATATTGCAAAGACTTCATCTTTGTGTTCTGATAATGACGATATAGCAAACCCTCTTGTTTCTTTTGTTGTATTAACAGGCATATAACCTTGACCAATACCTTTAGCTGGTGGTAAAACAACCAGTTCTGCATTGTCACCATTAGTGTTTTTCATTTTGCCGTCATAAATATCGATAACTTTTCCTGATGTTCCTATGATAACGCCTACTTCTTTATCGTAAAACACTTGTTCTTTCGTATCCCATTTTTTTGTGAGGTATTCTTGATCCAATATGCCTTCATCATAGAGTTTAGCATAAAATTCTAATTTCTCTTTTTCACCTTTTGATACTTTACTATAGATATAGTTAGCGTTGTCATCTTTAACCCATGTGGATGTAAGTCCAAAAGCTTGATTAAATATCTGGTTGATTTCAAATAACTTACCAGCAACCGTAATACCGTATTTTGGTGATCCTGATCCATCTAAGTCACTATCCTTTAACTCTTTTAAGAATGCATAGTACTGCTCAATGGTTGGATTCTCTAATAAAGATGTACCTGTCTTGGTTTTCGCCATCCAATCTTTTCGAATGACAGGAACTTTTGAACCTACAGGTTTAATCCATAATAAGTAAGGGTAATTATTAAGTCTTTCAACATTATGAGGATATAAGCTCTTTTTTATGTAAGCTGAATTCTCAATGTATGGTGTGAGATCTTCTAATAGGTTTTGTTCAGCCATTTGTTCGTCTCCACCTTGGAAATAAATGAGATCAGGAATATCCCCACCTAACAACATTAAATTGAGTTTTTCAGCATAATTACCAGCTGGTGTTTCTACCAATTCAATGGTAATGTTCCACCCCTCTTCTGCCAACCCTTTTTCAATTAGCTCAAAATACTTCACCATATTTTCATCGGTAGGTGATACATCTTTCATAACTAATCGAATGTTGACAGGTTCAGTACTCTTTGTTTTTTCATCTGTATTTGTCTTTTTGCCAGTGGTTGCTTCTTGGTTTGTTGGCGAATCTGTATTGGTTTTATCTTTTTGATCCTTCGTGTTTGAACAAGCTACCATTGTCAATAACATGGATACTACTACACATAAAACACATAATTTTTTCATAAAAACATCCTCCTAATATTTGTTTTTGCACACAATTTTGCTACCTTCCCTTATTCCTTAACACCACCCTCCATTGTTCCTTTTGTATAATATTTTAGGATCAATGGGTATAACAAAAGTATTGGAACGATTGCAACAACAATTGTTCCTGCCTGCAATGCATCATAGTTAAGCCTTGCAGCTTCATCATAGGTAAGTAAACTATTTACACCAACGATAGATGATGTGTCATTAAGTACAACGAATTGTCTTAACACAACTTGAAGCGGCCACTTGGCTTGGTCTAAATAGATACTAGCTCTAAAATACTCATTCCAGTGGAATACAGCATAAAACAACCCAATAGTTGCCATTGCAGCTTTTGCAAGGGGTAAAAATATTTTAAATAGAATGGTGAGATGACCCGCACCATCTACTCTTGAAGCTTCCACTAACGACTTAGGAATATCTTCAAAGAAACGCATCATAATAATCAAGTAGTAGACATTAACTGCCTTATATAGAATGACTGACCAATAACTCCCCATCAAATTGATTTTCTTAATCATTAAGAATTCTGGTACAATTCCTGGATCAAGAACCATGACAAGGATCAATATCCCCATAAAAATACTTTTTCCTTTAAGGTTATCCCTTGTCAAAACATAAGCTGAGATGCTTGTTAAGAGTAAGTTCAATAACGTACCTATTACCGTAATGAAGACGGCATTAAACAAACTCATTACCACTTTTGAATTGGATAACAACACCTTGTAATTCATCAATGAGAAACCTTTGGGAATGATGGTAAAACCCCCAACTTCCCCAACTCTATCTGCTGCTGAAAAAGAAAGGGCTACAATATTAAGTATTGGAATAATCATCGTAAGGGTTAATAGAAACAATAGGATACATATTATAAGATAGACTATATTTATTTTCTTCATAATCCTTACCATAATCCCTTTCCTGATATTCTTTTTGCTGCAAAATGTGTTGAAAATATTAAAATAACACCTATAAAACCTTTAAACAAACTGGCCGCAATTGAAAATGAATACTGACCGCCAACCAAACCAATCCTATACACATATGTATCTAAAATATCAATCACGCTGATCACTGAATCATTCATTAAGTTATAGACTTGATCAAATCCTGCACTCATAAAAAATCCTAGATTCAAAATAAACACTGTTATAATTGTGGGGACTAGTTCCGGTAATGTAATATAGCGCATTTGTTGCATTCTGTTAGCTCCATCCACTCGAGCAGCTTCATATAATCTGGGGCTTATTTTCATAAGTGCAGCAACATAAATGATGGAATCCCAGCCTGCACTTCTCCATATTTCAGAAAACAAAAGCACCCATCGAATGTGTTCTTTACTCGTCATAAAATCCACAGATGGTACATTAAAAATAGATAGCATTTGATTAACCGCACCATCAAAGGATAATAAACTAATCCAAATACCTGCTATAACTACCCATGATAAAAAGTGAGGTAAATAAATAATGGATTGAATGTATTTTCTGAATCTACCACCTTTTAGTTCATTCAATAATAAAGAAAGAATAACGGGAATTGGCATTAATAAGAACAATTTCATCATACTTATGATAATCGTATTACTTAGAACCTTCATAAAAGCTGGTGATCCAAACAATATCTTAAAGTGCTTGAGCCCAACCCATACGTTCGCACCTATGATTCTAAAATCTTGAAACGCTAATCGCATACCTGCAATTGGCCATAAATGAAAGACGATAAAGAAAATAATTGTTGGTGAAATGAGTACATATAAAATCCAATTGTGTTTTAAATAAGCTAAGGTACGATTTTTTTTCTTCATTTTTAATTTCTTATAGGTCTCTAATTTTTCTGACATATAGTACCCCCCATGTAACTTAAGATCTGTTATTATCGGTACACTTTATGAGCACATTTTACTAAGCCATCCTATTTGACATCTAGATTCATAAGGGGGGCATGTTGCTGTGCACCATATACATCACGATCACCTACTGTTCCCGATGATATTTTTCTAGCTATTGTTATTTTCATACCTCTTGCTGGATCAAAGGTAACGATATTCATAATATCTGATTTAGATAAATTATAGATCTTGGCTATGGTATCTTCATTAATCATTCCAGATTTTTTTACCCGTTCATAATCCTGTTCATTATCAAAAATAATATCAAAGGTCAGTTCAAAAGGTCCTGAATTTTTACTTCTTAGAATTTTTGCAACATCATATAATTTCATTATCATTGCCCCCATATACATATTTAATCTCAAAAGGTGATAAGCCATCTTTGACACGCATGAGGTGATAAACTGAAAACGCATACACGGCACCAAAGGGTATATCGCTTGGTGCTTGTGGAAATGCAAGGTTCCCTGCTGTTGATTTTCTACCTTCATAGCCAAAATGAAGAATAGTCGATCGTAAAGAAGCACATATGGTGTTTGCAAGATCTTGAGTCACTGCATATACTTCTATCATAAGTCCAATTTCATGCCCTCTATTGGTTTCAAATTCACAATCGCCTAATACGCCATTGATACCATAATTTATATAATTGATTCTATAATCTTCTTCTGGTATTTCACTAAAATACTTTCTCACTTGTTCTTCAGCAATTGCCTCAATTTCCTCCAGTTGTTTAATCATCAATGGATCTCTAATTCCAGCTACGACAAAGGTCTTATAAGCTACTTTTTTAGCTCCTTCAAGTTTAATGAAGTACTCTTTCGTATGCTGAATTTGACTGGATTTGATTTCCACAGCATTTTCAGTTATTTGAGTAAATTGACTATTCTCCAGGTTTAATACCGCTCCAGGTCCTTTTAATAAATATGGATGCTCTTTCTCATAGAATGTGTGGGCAGCAACACTTGTAACTAAACACTTTCGCGTATTTGATAGGGGTTTAATGATTACAGAATCCTCCGTGATGATACCTAAAATACAATCTTTCGTTGTACCAGGTTCAGCACATAAAGCACCACATTCCAAAACCTTTCCTAGATGATATGCCAATGCTTCGTCATATCCGTTATAAATACACATAGCCGCAAAAGGTGCTGGATCATAGGCTCTACCACAGATAATAATATCTGGCGACTCTTTCAACGCTTCTACAATGGGTTCATGACCCATTTGAGCCACAATTGCTGTTGTTTCATCAATAGCTTTGTTCGTCAGTTGTGGAATGTTTTCAGTCAGTGGCTCAATATGGTGTTGTTGAAGCTTATCTTTTATGTACTCTTTATTAAAATCCGAATAAATAGTTGCAATCTTTGCTTTTATCTGATTTTCATTAAGAATCTCTTCAATGATATCTAAGGTCCATAATACTTGGGCTTTCGTACCCGTTCCACCTGCTGACCCTATGATAATCGGTATACCCAATTGATGACCTTGCACGATCATTGGGGTAAGATCTTTCTTCACTGCTAATCGGCTAACAATACTAACACCAGCGCCTAATTTGTGTGGACCAGCATCTGTTGAACCTGCATCAACTATAATTGCATCGAGTCCTTCTTCCACTCCATTCATAAAAGACTCAATGGGATATCCATAACCAAGAATACCACAGGGCGCCATTATTTTTAGTTTCTTATTCAAGTGGTCCTCCTTCTAATCACTGATATTTTGTGTCATATTTTCTTCATCAATGATCTTTTTCATATGGGTCATATGGCTGAGAATTGCATTTTTAGCTTCTTCTACATCTCTCTTTTCAACTGCATTAATAATTCTTTTATGCTCCTTAACAACTTCTCCTCTTCTATCTGGAGATTTATAGTTGTTCTCTGCGATTTCACGAATCATATCATAATATAGTCCAATAAAATTAATCAATAAAATATTCTTAGAAAGTTCCGCAAGATTCAAATGAAAATCTTGGTCAGATGCCTTATTAATCTCTTGTACATCTAATGTCATCTTAATCTTATTAATTTCATCATCTGTTGCCCTTTCAATGACAAGCTCCACAACTTTCTGTTCAAGTGATGTTCTCATTTCAATTAAGTCCCTATAAGATGCCTTTTTGAACATCGAAATAATAGGTTTATCTAAAGTCTTTTGATCACCTAAATCTCTTATATATGTCCCATCTCTAGGTTTCCTCCTAATATAACCTTGAACTTGCAAAATGTTCAAAGCTTCTCGTAGGACGCCTCTACTCACACCTAAGTTTTCTGCAAATAGCGTTTCCGTAGGTAATTTTTCACCTGGCTTAAGCTCACCTGCATCAATTAATCGGATAATCTCTCTTATTACTTGATCGGATAATCGGTTATTTCTAATTTTATTAAATTCCATTGTCATCTCCTTAATTGTACAATAGTCTAATTGTCTAACAAATATACTTATAATAATACCATCATTTTTTATTTTGTCAACTGTTTTTTAAGAGCTTTTTAGATAGGATAGCTCGAAAATTCAAATGTCAGCGTTAACTATTATATCCTTTGTAATCGGAAGTACCCTGACAGGATGTGGTCAGGGTTCATGAATTATAATGATTATACGATTTCAGTGATAAGACCAGGAGGAAAAAGTAATGAATATAACAACTTTAAAAGAACAGTTACAACAAATGAAGTTAAGCGAATGGGTTTTACCAGATAATATGAATCCTAATACATTTGCACTTGACATGATGAGCCAGATTGGGTCAACTGATCCTGAATTAAGAGATCATCTTATTTTACCATGCCTCTTGACAATAATTGAGCGTGAGGACTTAACAAATGAGCAATTGATCGTACTTATAGACATATGTTTAAGTAAGGAACATCTTTTTTATAAAAATGGAATGACCGAAAATGATGGTGTTTTTAATCGGTCTTTTACAGTACTTATCATAGGTAGTATTTTAAATTTTCATTTGAAACATAAACAGAAATTATTAAATAAAGATCTAGTAATTCATGTGTTTACTTTATTAGTTAACTACATAGAGAATGAAAAGGATACTCGGGGTCATGATCCTGTAAAAGGGTGGGCAGATGCCACAGGACATTGGGCTTTAACATTTGACTATTTAATGGAATGTTCCTCGATTGGTGAAGTGCAATTAAGACAATCTCTAGACTTAACTAAACGTTTGATATGTAACAATAATCTCGTTTTTATCAATAATGAGGATGAACGTTTTACAACTGTAGTCGTTAATATTATAGAAAGAAATATTATTTCTGAAGATGACCTCATTCAGTGGATACATAGTTTTAAAACCATGAAATTAGCCAAAGATTATTTAGACCGAAACAAATTATGTGTAAACCGAAAGAATTTCCTTACAAGTTTATATTTTAGACTTTCTCATAAAAAAAGAGAGAATCTATGTAAAAAATTAGAACAAGTCATCTTCTCTATTAACCCATATATAATATAATCGGATTGCTTTGCTTAACAAAAGCATTAGCTCTTTGGCACATAGGCATCAATATGTCTTTCAATAGTTGCATAAACTCTAACTAATGCTTTTGTCATTAAGGTGCTGGTAATCCATGTATAAGCCAGTAGATTACTGGCTTATACAATATGTAAGTCTTCAGTTACCAGTTAATGGACATTCCTAGAATCCTACATCTTCCGGAACAATCACCATATAATAACGATTTTCAATCTTTCTTCCATTATGTACAATGGTTGTATAATTACACATTCTTGCTTGTATCTGACAATCTTCACATTCACCTGTCACACGACACGGTGTATCATGACCTACCCGTTCACAATTCATAGGAGCAATTTCACGTAACCGCTTAAATGCATCATCCAAGGTATCCACAAATTTGTTAACGCCTACTACCATCACCACATGCTTAGGACCAAATACGATGCCTGCTGCACGATTCCCTGAACTATCTACATTAACAAGTTCGCCATTACGGGTAATGGCATTACAACTTGTTACCAAATAATCAGCCAACATGGATTCGCGATAAACTTTTAAAGTGGCTTGCCAGTCTGGTTGACTATAGCGCTCGAATAATTGGTAATCGCCATTTCCAAAGTGTTTTACTAACCCCATTGCATTTAACGTTTCAGAACCACCTAATGCAATTGATGCTCCTTTTTCAACATGGTTTAATAAAAGTTCTTTTGCCTCGTCTAGATCTTGAGCATATACTGCTCCATAACCTTTGCTATTTAGTATCTCAACCATTCTCTTTGCTTTCAATTGGTTTTTCCATAGTTTATATTTATTAGTCATAGCGTCTCCTTACATTTATTAGTTCCACTATGTGAAACTATAGTATATTATATGAAATATTATACTATGGTTTCCATTAAAAATCAACCAATTACCCCTCACAGAAAATATGAATCTCACGTCACGAACTGTTGGCTAAGATAAAGAACATTCTACATGAATTACTTTTACAGGTACCCTAAATATTAATTAATCTAATATGTACCCAATTCTAAACCTTTTTTTATATAATAAGTAAAAGTCTCATAATCTACAGTATTAGGAATAGAATGATCACTGTGAAGTACATAAGCAAACTTTTCCTTGAGCTTGGGAATTTTTGATTCTAATTCTTCATTAATGGTCTCTTTATTATTGGTGTAAAGGGTTCTCACATCAATCCCACCTATAAAAGCAATCTGATCACCAAAAGCTTCATACAGCTTTAAGAGATCCATCCCTGCCTTGACTTCAATAACTTGAAGACAATCAATACCGGCTTCTATCATGGCTGGAAGAAGGGGTTCAATGTAGCCACATGAGTGCATAATGACAGGCAGATTTTTACTATGGGCATATTGAATCGTATAGATGTGGCCTGGTTGAATGAGCTCTTTGTACATATTTAATGAGAAAAATGGTTTTTCTTTAAATCCCATATCCTCATAATACCATATGCCATCGGGATATCCTTCTCTCTCAAATAAGATTTTCTGCAGGTTTACGACGAGTTCACTGTAGGTTTTAACCATATCCTGTATCCATTCTGGGTCAAGTGCCATACCCATGAGCATGTACTCATGTCCGCATACCGGATGCATCATTTCAAAAACATTAACCCCTGACCAACAAAAAAACCGTCCAGCTTTTTTTGCTTCTTCTCTTGCTTTTCCATAAGCCTCAAAATTAATTCTGCGCTCATCCACGTCTAAAAGAAAGGGTTTAATATATTGTTCCCAGCTTGCCCTGTCTTTCACTGTAAAATCAACATGTTCCGGTGTAGTATCATGTAGTTTGTGTCTTCTTAAAAAAGCACCATTTCCATCTTTCGTTAATACTGTTTCTTCAGTCTCCTCTAAGATTTCCGGCTCAAAATCAAGGTTAGCAACCATATTAAAAGCCCACATGAGTTGCATATCAAAATTAAAATGATCTTCTAAACTCTCACTACTTTTGATATGACCTTGAGAAACCCACTTATCTCGTGTATCATTCCAAAAATGTTCGTAAAGTCCTATCCTATCCACTGGTTCATGATTAAGAATCTTATATATTCTTTCTTTTCCATTCATATGTAACACTCCTTCAGTGTAGTATAATTAATTATATTGACATCTCTATAGATATTATATATCCTTATATAAAAGATAAAAATAAATTATATTGATTAGAAACTTAATTATATTGACTTTTAGTATTTAGGATAAAGGTTTTGATTATTGAAAGGAGAGTCCCTACATGTCTAATGATTCTTATTCTAACTTTAATCCCTATATTATTGCCAGTGGTCGTTTAGATTTGCAGAACTGTCCAGCAAAAGGAACCTTATATAACGAAAGAATCGTTCGTTGGTATGAAATGGAACTGATGAATGAGGTAGATGGCGGATATGTTATAACCGATGGAGATAACCTATATGCCAATACAGGAGATATTTTCATCAGAAAACCCGGTATGATTGTACGGGGTGTGTCTGGCTATGGTTGTAACTCCATAATTTTTGACAGTATGTATGATACTGCTCTAAAAAGAGAATATGAGAAGCCTATATACGATGATGCAACAGTGGAACTATTACAACATATGAATGAAAGATTACCTCACTTTCAGATACTAGATGATTTACCACATCAAATAAAGATTGAGGACTATCCATATTTCAAAAGACTTTTTAACAAATGCCTAGATCATTATATTAATCAAAAAGATGATTTTCAATTTTATGCAAAAGTGATTCTATACAATATCTTATATACTATTCATCATGAGCTAAAAAAACAATACAATATCATAAGTCCCAATGATTCTCATGAACATAAATACAAAGGCATATTGGAAGCAAAACAATTTATTGATGGTCATTTTAACAAGAGAATTGAATTAAAGGAACTGGCTCAAATAGCTGGATATAACCCTGATTTTTTTTGCAGGCTGTTTAAGAAAATAGTAGGCAAACCCCCAATTGATTACCTGATTCAAACGAGGCTTGTCTATGCAAAAAGAATGCTTATTACTACCAACACCCCCATTAATGAAATTGCATGGTCGTGTGGATTTCAAAATGAGACTTATTTTTATACCTTATTTAAGAAAAATGAAAACATAACACCTGGGAAATATAGAGCCTATAATCAACATCTATTCTAGTTGTCAAGCTCCCATATTGCTAGCGGGATGTCTCATGAAAAACATTTAACATTGTCATATGGTTTTATTTATCCATTCTATTATCCAAGAATTTTACCCATTAAATATGTTTTTATGAGACCCCCTGCATTGTAAAATCACATGTCTATTACATCTACTATTTTAGTTCTTTGCAAACCCTTTCATATAATCTTTGATTCTCCTCATCAACCACTTTCTTATCTATTCTATCAAACAATATTTCTGGTTTCCTAACCAAATATCCAGACGCAACCTTTTTCAATTGCCAAACATCATTTAGTTGAAAATCTTGTAGTAGCTTATCCGATGAAAAAGGTATAAATGGTTTCAATAAGGTAGCTAGGTTAGCCATTATTTGAATACAATTATATAACGTGTTTTGACACGCCTCTATATTCGTCGTTCTTGTCTCCCAAGGCTTCTTCTCATCAAAATACTTATTGGCTTTTCTAATATAACCAAATAGTGTATCCAGCCCCTGTTTGATTTGCCCATCTTCTATAAATGCACCGACTTGACTATACAGTTTTTGCAAATCTAGACCAACCTCTTCATCCATCTTACCCTCTGGTACGATGCTATCCAAATACTTAGAGATAAACACCAATGAGCGATGAATAAAATTTCCATATGCTCCCAGCAATTCACTATTATGTCGCTTAATAAACTCTCGATATGAAAAATCTGTATCTCTTTTTTCTGGTCCATTAATGATGAGAAAATACCTGATGGAATCAGGGTCATACCGCTCTAACAAATCTTTAACCCATACTGCATAATTTCTACTGGTTGATATCTTACGATGATCTAATGTTAAATATTCGCTAGAAATAATACGATCTGGCAAGTGATACGATTGACCATGAGCTAATAGCAAACCAGGTAAAATAATGGAATGGAAAGGTATATTATCTTTGCCATGAATGTAGTAATGCAACGCTTTATCATTCTTCCAATACTGATCAAATGTTTCTTGGTCTGTGATAGCCTTTGTGGCAGATAAATAACCAAGAACATTTTCAGCCCAAATATAAATTCTCTTGTCCTCATAATCCTCTCTTGGTACGTTAACGCCCCAGCTAATATCACGTGTTATGGGTCTATCTCTCAACCCTTCATCTAGATACCTATTGGTGAAATTAACAGCATTGTCACGCCAATTATTACGTTGATTGACTAGACTTTTCAGATGACGCTCATACTTGGATAGCTTAAGATAGAGGTGATTGGTACGCTTAAGGGATATCCCTTTACCACATATGGTACAAATAGCCTCTTGTAGACTCTCGGGCTCTATTACCGTTCCACAAGCGTCACACTGATCGCCTCTTGCATATTCACCACATACAGGACACTTTCCTTCCACATAGCGATCAGGCAAGAACTCATGACAATGATCGCAATATGCTTGCTCAACCTCTTTTTCAACAATTGCTTCTTTATTACTATACAATTCTTTGTGAAAATCTAAAACAAATGTTTTGTGATTCTCATTGGATGTTTTTCCATAGTAATCGTAAGAAAATCCTAGTCCATCAAAGCATGTGACAAACTCCCTATGATAATACTCAACAATATCTTCTGGGCATTTTCTTTCTTCTTTAGCTTTTAGTGTTATAGGTGTCCCGTGGCAGTCACTACCGGACACGTAGCATACTTGTTCACCTTTTTGTCTATAATAACGTGCTATAACGTCTCCTGCAATAAGTGCTGCTATATGCCCAATGTGCATTGATCCATTAGCATATACCCAGGCTCCTCCGATTAATATATTCATATGCCTACCTCTTTCCTTTTTATTTACCACTTCTTTATACATATTTAGGTTACAATATAAAAAAATTCAATAAAAAAGCACTCACCTCCCGGAATTATTTCATTCCGGGGACGAGTGCATAATAGGCATCGTGGTACCACCCCAGTTCATTTGTATTTTACAATACAAACCTTATCAAGTACGCTCAGGAAATGACCTCAGTTATACTCTATCGCTATAACGGGCGACCCCGTCGCAGCCTAAACTTTCGTATCGGTGCGCAACTCCAAGACCATGTTCGACAAGTTCAATTATACCCTTTCTCAGCATACGGAAAAATATATTTCCAGGGCTCTCTGTATCAATCTACCTTATCTACTCTTCTTTTCATCATCTTTAAGGGTTATTAATTTATATACTATTATATGCAATATTACATATATGTCAAGGTTTTTTAATGAATCCTAATGGTATTATTTTGATTTTCTACTCTTCAAATAGATTTCTATAATATACCTAATCTTTTTCCTCTAAAAATATTCAATACCCCTTGAAAGATTTTAACCTCTATGGTATGATGTACACATCATAACATGTAGTTTTAATAACTACTTAACGAGTTCCATACATTACTCATTATCATACAATATAGTTTAACCCCATATAAAATTATTTCAGATTTATTTAAAGGAGGAAATACTCATGAAACTAACTATTAAAGACCCTGTAAGCGCCCTCACACATTTCATTGGCGCTATTATAGCATTAGCTGGCGTTGTTACGCTAGTGGTTAAATCCTACTATACAGCAACCATATGGCATACCCTATCTTTTTCACTATTTGGTATAAGTCTTGTGCTTCTCTATACAGCCAGCACCGTTTACCACATCATTGATAAACCAAAAGCACTCAGTGTCATCTTAAGAAGGATTGACCATATGATGATTTTTGTTCTAATTGCTGGAACCTATACCCCTATATGCCTTGTACCCTTACGAAGTGGTTTTGGATATACCTTCCTCACCGTCATATGGTGTATAGCTGTTGCCGGTGTACTTATGAAAATATTCTGGATTAATGCACCCAGTTGGTTTGCAGCAGCTATCTATATCGTTATGGGTTGGACTGCTGTATTAGCCCTCGGTCAAATAAAAGCAGCCTTACCTCCTGGAGGTTTTACTTGGCTTCTCATCGGTGGCGTCATTTACACAATAGGTGGTATCATATATGGTCTCAAATGGCCTAATTTCAAGTTTAAAAACTTTGGCTTTCACGAACTCTTCCACCTATTCGTTTTAGGCGGTAGCATATGCCACTTCATCCTCATGTATAACTATATCATGGTAACTAATTTATAAACTCGCTATATCTCTCCATGATTCAGCATATACCATAACACATAACCAGTTTTTATCTTATGAAAAACTAATTTCACACCCATAAACACCATAAAAAAGTGGTATAAGGTTCGTTTTACGCAGACCGCCCTATCAGGAAACAGGCAAGTAAAACGAACCTTATACCACTTTGTCACGAAACTTATTAACAGCCAACAAAATAAATAAGCCCCCAATAATACTGTTTTTACACAAAATTAGACATAAAAATTTTATTCTAACCCCCACAACCCTTTATTATTTTCCCTAGCTTTTTTTTCAATCCCTACAAAAGTTTTAGAATACTTCACATCTGGTGGATAGGTCATCACACTACCATACCCTTCTTTGATTAAGATAGCATTAAACATCTGCTCTTCTAACTTACTTTTATCAGGCTCTTCTAACCATACATAACGCAACAAACGCCCATACTTATCACGGTCACTTACATCTTTTTGCAAATAGACTGTTTTGCCATCCAATTGCGCTTTCGTATAGGCACTAGCTTCCTTACCATAAGGTTGCGGCTTTTTAGAATAACGCCCTACTGATTCAGGTGTATTTACTCCAATAAAGCGAATCTTTTCCTCTGTCCCATTTATTGTAACAACAATGGTATCACCATCTACAACTCTACTCACGATACCCACATCATATTTTGAGTCATTCGTCATATTTATGATGATGCTTTTTGCACTCTCAAAAACTTCTTTAGCAAAGTTAACGTTTTTATCGTTAATATCCACATCAAAAAATACTAAAAAAGCCAAGGCCATTAAAGTGGCAATAATCCCTTTATAGCCTATCTTTTTCTTCTTTTTACCAAATCCCACTTAATCACTTCCCCCACACTCACCATTACCATACATCACGCTATTATTTAGACTTTCGATTCATAACAGAAAGAATCCATTTATGTGGTACAATTTTACCGAGTACCCTCAATGCTTTCATACTAAAGCCCTGAACAGATACCTCTTTGCCTGTTCGTACATCCAGTAATGCTCGTCCTACAACTCTATAAACGGGTTCAAAGAAGTACTTTTTAAAAGACTTAGGTACTTGATTTTTGGCTGCTACCTTAAAAAATTCTGTTTCAATAGGCCCTGGACAAACTGCCATTACCGTAATACCTCTTGGTTTCAGTTCATGATGTAATGCTCTAGAAAAACTTAAAACATAGGATTTTGAAGCAGCATAGACTGCAAACTGTGGCTGTGGCAAAAAAGCAGCAGATGAAGCAATCTGTATGATTTCAGAAGACTTTTTCATATACTTTAATGTCACATAAGTTAAATACGTTAGCGCAGACATATTAACATCTACCATATTCATGGTCTCATCTAAACTAATGGCATCAAATTTTCCTATTTTACCTAATCCTGCATTGTTTATTAACAACTTAACATTTGGTTTTTCTTCTTCTAGAAGCTCTTTATAATCTTCAAGGTCCTCTTTTAAGGCTAAATCATAAGAAAATATTCTAAATGTATAAGTCTTATACTTCTTGGCGATAGCTTCTAATCGCTCTTTGCGCCTTGCAATGATCCAAATTTCATCAAATATATATACTTTTGAGTGGCATAGTTGTCTAACAAATTCTCGACCCAGTCCAGATGAAGCACCTGTTACAATAGCAATATTTTTCATATGATCAATCCCTTCATCATTTTTTCTTTTTGTGTACATTACGTATTGTTTTTCTCTTTTTATGTTGAGTTGATTTTGCTTTCTTCGGTCCATTGCTATACTTTTTAGGTTGAGTCTCGTACCTATTGGTATGACCTTTTGGTCGGATTAAACAATCCTTTTTAAACCCTATGAGGTCTTCACGCCCAGCTAATATAAGGGCTTCATGAACCAATCGGTAATTCTTAGAATTACGATATTGTATAAGCGCTCTTTGCATGGCTTTATCATGAGGTGATTTGGGTACAAATATCTTCTCCATGGTTCTTGGGTCTAACTCTGTATAATACATACAAGTTGACAAAGTAGAAGGTGTTGGATAGAAGTCCTGTACCTGCTCAGGCATATAACCTAAATCTCTTAAGTATAAAGCCAGTTCAATCGCCGCATCTAAATCTGACCCAGGATGACTGGACATTAAATAAGGTACTAAAAATTGCTTTTTATTCAACTGACGATTAATGCTATGGTATTTATCGACAAAACGATGATATACGTTTGCATTAGGTTTTCCCATCTTAGCTAATACCTTATTAGAAACATGTTCTGGAGCAACTTTTAACTGTCCACTCACATGATGTTCCACCAATTCTTTAAAAAAGGTACTGTCTTTATCGTGAATCAAATAGTCAAATCTTATACCCGAACGGACGAAAACCTTTTTTACTTTTGGTAGATCTCTTAGTTTTCTAAGTAGATTCAAATAATCTTTGTGATCAATTTTCAATTTTTTACAGGGCTCTGGGAAAAGACATTGTTTCTCCTTACATGCACCATGTTTTAACTGTTTATCACAAGCAGCATGACGGAAGTTAGCGGTAGGTCCACCCACGTCATGAATATAACCTTTAAAATCTTTGTCCCAAGTAATATCCTCAGCTTCACTGATAATGGATTTGTGGCTTCTTGCCTGTACAACACGTCCTTGGTGGAAAGTTAAAGCACAGAAATTACAACCACCAAAGCACCCTCTATTACTGATAATGCTATGTTTCACCTCTACAATAGCTGGAATGCCACCATCTTTTTCATACACAGGGTGATAGTTTCTCATATAAGGAAGAGCATAGATACTATCCATTTCTGATTGAGTAAGGGGCTTAGCTGGTGGATTCTGAATAATAAATTCATTCTCCTTATAACCTTCCACTAACCTTATACCACCATGATATTCTGTATTTTTATGCTGTAGCATAAAACTCTCTGCGTATTTCTTCTTATGGTTTGTAATGTCTTGATAGGTTGGCAACTGCTTATAATCGTATACACTATCTAGATTCTTAGCTTTGTATACTGTCCCATTAATATAAGTGATATCCTGAATATCTAAGCCACTATCTAGTGCTTCAGCTACTTCAACAATGGCTTTTTCTGCCATACCATAGACAAGCAAATTCCCTTGTGAATCCAATAAAATAGATCTTTTTACTTTATTGCTCCAATAATCGTAATGAGCTAAGCGTCGAAGACTGGCTTCGATACCTCCAAGTATAATGGGTACATCTTTGTACGCTTTTCGTATCAGATTAGAATAGACGATTGTTGCTCTATCTGGTCTTTTCCCAATAACACCACCTGGTGTATAGGCATCTTTATGTCTTCTCTTTTTAGCTACTGAATAATGATTAACCATAGAGTCAATATTCCCAGCAGTCACCAAAAAACCTAATCGTGGTCGACCAAAAACCATAATGTCCTCTGTTGTATCCCATCTGGGTTGAGGTATGATGCCTACTTTGAAGCCCTGTGCTTCCAAAGATCTGCTAATGATAGCCACACCAAAGGATGGATGATCCACGTAAGCATCTCCACTAATAAAAGCGAAATCTACTTCTTCCCACCCTCTATTTTTCATATCCTGTTTATTAATAGGTAAATAATCTTTTGTCATGATAGTCTTCCTTTATATACATACTGTTTCGTTTTATTTTAATCACTAGATGTTTGTGTATTTTGTCATCTATTATTATTCCACTGCATTTGATGGCTTAACCACTTTTAATTGGTCACTCAAGAACTGATATGTTGCTCCGTTTCTCTCTTGTACTTCAAATGTTTGGGTTTCTCTCATAAAAATCATATCTTTACCTACAGCATCACTGACATTGGTATGATACCAATCATCATTTATCAATTTATATATACTTACTTGACCATAATAACTAGAAATCCATTCTAATGTACCGTCTTCATCTAAGTCCATAATGGTAACGGGTAAATCATTATCAATATATACCTTAGGTTCATCCTCTATGGCTAGATAATACATAATTGGGTATGTAGCACCGAAGATACCTTCTATCTTAATAAAATCTTTATGGTTGACACTAACTTCTTGAACCATTATCTCATCTTCATATGCCTTACCAGCAACCTTACCTACTGGATAGAATATATCCTTTAGCCAAATACCAATGGATAAGTTCTCATCATCTGATTGTATGTTATAAATTGTTAAGCGATAGTTCGCTGTATTGATGTCTTTTATTTGACTTATATCAGCAGAATCATCCATAGGCGTTAACACCCTAATAGCTTGTTTCTTATAGTCAAGTGCTACAATATCTGCTGTTATAGTCTCTTGATCCTCAATATTTTCTTGGTTCAACTCATGATCACTTTCATCAACATGGACGGTTGTTTTTTCTCTTTTTGTACTGCATCCAATCATAGATGTTATGCATAACACCATAAGCATAACTTTTAGTATCCTTTGCATTGTTCATATAACGCCCTTTCTTCATCTTACAATCCCTTTCCCTCTTTTAGGATTGTCATTAATTCATTGTAATCTCTTATATAATAATCAGCTAGTTCCCTCTTCTGCTGATCCATTCTATCAGAAAATGTATCATAGATAGCACATACTTTCATACCAGCTTCTTTCCCAGCAATAATACCATTAGGAATATCTTCAAATACAAGACATTCCTCAGGCTTTACCTTAAGGTCTTCAGCAACTTTCAGATAAATATCTGGATGTGGTTTTCCTTTTTGTACCTCACAAGATGTGCGTATGGATGTAAAATAATGATCAATAGCATGTTTTTTAATAATTACATTTACTAATTCATTAGAGTTACTTGATCCTATACCCATTTTCATGTTAGTGGTTAATAAATATTCTAGAAAAACTTCTATGCCTAGTTTTAATTCTACACGATTATGGTAGTAATCCCACGCCATATCATTCCATGTTTTTTTTATAATATCAATGGGTTCAGGAATTTGAAAAGTACGCTTAAAATAATGGGCTGTTTCCGTAAAACTCATCCCCTCGATATCATCCTGCAACGTGTCTGGTAAAGGTATTCCATACCTACCTAGGTATTCTATATCTATGGATTTCCATAACCACATTGAATCCACTAATGTACCATCTAAATCAAAAAGTACTGCTTTTATGTCGGTTAACATGACGTCACCCCTTCGTCTATTTTTCGTTATCTTAGTTTACATTAGGCGCCAACCTGTCTGAAATTTGTTTTTTAACATATGGTTTGTCTTCTTACCAAACCCAAGAGAAAAACCGTCTACAGTTACAAGATGCCAACCTTTTTCTCCACTTACACCAATGGTTTCACCTTTTAGATATCTTATAACTTCCTCACTCTGACTTGAAAAGTTGATGGTTTGTTTGAACATATCTGGTTTTAACCAACTTGCTAATCCTTGAGAGGGTTCAAATCTATTTTTCTTTAATTCGCCTACAAATAGACCTGATCTTAGAACACGTAACCCTTTTAGATTGGGTATGTCATCAGGCATATAGTAAAGTTTATCCTTAATGGCTTCTAAACGTCTTCTATCAAGTTTACTGGTTAAGTATTCTTTTTCAAATGCTATATATTCACCATATACTTTCTCTTTTGTTTTTGATTCATACGGATTGTACGTAATCAGGCTATGGTCATCTTTTTTATGGAGTAATGCTACAAAATGTCCTTCACCACGAATCTTATGAGGCCATAATCTAATGGTTCTGGACATATCGACCCCCTCACCACCAGCCCACTTGGTCTGACCTTGAGAAAAGTCATCTATTCTAGGTAAATTAACTAATTCAAAATCCTTATGATTCTCTAAAAAATGATAAATCACCTGCTCGTTCTCCTCAGGTGAAAAAGTACATGTTGAGTATAGCATATAACCACCTGGTTTTAACATCTTCGCTGCATATGGCAGAATCTGCCTCTGAATGTTACAGAATTCTTGACCCGAATCAGAATGCCAGCTCTTAATGATACTTGGATCTTTACGAAACATCCCTTCTCCTGAACATGGTGCATCTATCAGAATTTTATCAAAATAGGTGTCAAAATAAGTGGATAATCTTTCAGGTGTTTCACTGGTTACTAGACTATTACCAATACCAAATAATTCAATGTTCTTCAATAATGCTTTAGCTCGCGATGCACTTATATCATTAGACACCAATAAACCTGTCCCTCTTAATTTTGCTCCGAGCTCTGTACTTTTGCCACCTGGCGCTGCGCATAGATCAAGAACTTTATCACCTTTTCCTATATGAAAAAGTTCCGCTGGCGTCATAGCACTAGGTTCTTGTATATAATAGAGACCTGCATAATAATAAGGATGTTTAGCAGGTACATCCTCTTTTTTGTAATAAAATCCATTAGAAGCAAAGTGGACTTTCTCTATCTGAAATGGTGACTTCTCTATAAAATCTTCTGTGGAGATTTTGAGATTATTCACCCGTAGACCATAGTGACGTTCTTGATCAAAAGATTGTATATAAGCTTCATACTCTTGACCAAGCAATACTTTCATTCTAGCTAAATACGTTTCAGGTAATGTCAAGGTGTAACTCCTTCCTATGGAACATGAACACATGTTCTATTTTATTAATTTTAACTTAAAATCTAAATAATCGCAAGATACTAATTCATATTCCACGTGATTTCTGATTCCTTTAAGCCCTATCTTAAAACTTTCTTTACCATGTAGATGCCCATAAATAACTTTACCTACACCGTATTTCTCATAAATTCTTGTAAAATCCGAAGGTTCAAGACTGTCATTGGTAGGGGGATAATGGGTCATCACATAAATAGCATCTACGTTATCAGACACGGTATTAAGGGATATCTCAAGACGATTAATTTCTCGTTTGTATATTTTTTCATCCTCTTTTGTAAACTTATTTTTATTAGGGCAGATCCATCCTCTTGTACCACATATGGCTATATGATCGTATGTTATACTATTATTTTGGATATACATAAATTCTGGATACATACTTGATACCTTATTAAGAGATTGCCACCAGTAATCATGATTCCCTTTTACCATAACTTTCTTCCCGGGCATGCTTTTAATAAAATTCATATCTTTCCTAGCTTCTTCAAGGCGCATTGCCCATGACACATCACCAGGTATAAGTACGAGGTCATCATCCTGAACTCTGGCCATCCAATCCTTCTCAATCTTCTCATAATGCTTGTACCAATGCTTGCCAAAAACTTTCATTGGCTTATCTGTGTTAAAACTTAAATGCAAATCACTTATTGCATAAATCATATAAACATCCTTCCGATTCCTTGTATCTTAGGAACGGCTTAAATATTAGTTCATGTTCTGTTTGCAAAATGTCCAGTGATTTAGGGGCTTTTACAAATAGATTATATGAAGTTATATTTCAACGTTTCCTTAGTGACTATCTGAATTAATTAAGACTTTGAGCTTTATATACTGCTGCCATACGATCTAAATGTTTATTAAATTTATCAAGTTCTTCAAAGTTACCTCTATCCCATAATTGATAGAATTCCTCTTGAATACGCTCAACATCTTTAATATCATCACATACCTTGTGTAAGTTCTGAATGTTATTTAATATATCAGCTATGATACTTGATTTAATTTGGAATAGATTCTGAGCTTTTATAATCTCATTACGTATTCTTGACATTTCTTCGTCTAGATTAAAAGCTGCTTCTGCTGCATTTAATAATCTTTTTTGAATATCGTCTGGAATATTATGAGCATATTTATACTGTAGTGAGTGTTCAATGGTTGCCCAGAAATTCATGGACAGAGTACGAATCTGTATCTCAGCTTGTATACGTTTTGCGCCTATTGCCGTATGCACATCATAATGAACGATTATATGATAACTTCGATAACCACTTTTTTTCGTATTAGATATATAATCATTCTCTTCTTTAATGTCCATATCCTTACGACTTCTAATTAATTCTACCACTTTATCAATATCTTCAACAAACTGACATAATATACGTATACCAGCAATATCATCAATCTCTTCTTCAATTCGCTCAAAGGGAATCCCCTTCTTCTTAGCTTTTTCTAATATATTGGATATCTTTTTGACTCTACCTGTAACGTACTCTATAGGTGAATATTGTCCAAGTCGTCTATTCTCATGAACAATACTTGCAAACTTAACTTTCAACTCCTCTACTGCCTGCTGATAAGGTATTAATATCTCTCTCCATAACTGTATTTTCATGATGTACCTCTCCTTAAAACATGTCGTATATGATGTTACCATAATTATACATTTACCTTATTATATTATACCATAACTATGCATAAAAAATCATTATTAAATAACCTTATTAACAAAACTTTAATACCCTTACTCTTATTTTACCTTGACCTTTACTTCCTCCACATAATTCAACAACCAATAAGGATTGATCCAGAATTCCTCCATATCTTCATTGACTGGTAAAGCAATGCCTACATGCAAATGCACGGGAAACTGCCCTCTTGTTCCTTCTTCACCATATCCAGTATCTCCCATATAACCCAAAACTTCCCCAGCCTTAATTTTCTTACCCTCATACATATCATTCCCATATCTATCCATATGAGCATAATAAAAATAACCGCCATGCTCAGCTCGAATTCCTATACGCCATCCACCTAGCTGAAGCCATCCTATTTTTTCAACATAACCATCTGTCATACTGACAATGGGAATACGACCATTTTTATTCTCCACATCCATAAGATCTGTACCATAATGGGGTCGATCTCCACCATAGGTCCGCTGAGCTTTCCATGAATTGCTAAAATAGTACGGATTTTCATCCTCTTTCTTAAGTTGAGGTATCGGAAAACAAACCACGTCTTCTAATATCATTTCATATATTTTTTCTACTGCAACCGGATATTCTACTTGATCATAATAAGACTGCTTAAAATCATAAGATACGTCCTTTAGTTGGAAGTCATTATATGTCATATAAGCAGAGAAAAATTTAATAAAATCCTTACCCTCTGTTTCGCAATAATTCTTAATCTCTTCTATGGCTTTATTGGGTATTTGAAACTCAGCAATTTTCTCTACTTGAATAACCTTTTCTAGGTCAGCTAAGGGTATTGGATTCACTTGAGTTGGACGGTCATATAATCTTCCTAATAAAAGCACATCAAAAAAAGCGATGATAAATATAAAACTTAATAGTTTAAGAACCCTATGTTTGATCATGTCCCATACCTCATTCATCTTTACATACTAAACAACGATTTTAATAGTTTTTGATAACAGTAACTAATAAGTTACACAGGTATCTATTCTAATATATGATAAGGACATAAGGTGTATTCTCCAAAATCTTATACACTAAAATAAGACCTTTAGGCGTTTACTTTCCTAATGTAATTTCTTACTTGGATTTCAACTTACAACCTAAAGGTCTATTTTTACTTATAACTATTTGTTTCAAGATTTATTTCATCTAACTACTATATGTACATTACTTAACTTCTTCAATGGTTACTTGATCCATATAGAAATCAGCTTGGGTACCATCAACAAAGATTTTTATAAAAGCATTTTTCCCTATATCTTCTGTTTCACTTTCTAAATCAATGACACCTGTTACTTCTTTCCATCCTTCACTACTGTCTATATTTTCTACAATAGCATCTACTCTTTTAGCTTTATTAGCATAAACATATCTATAGTATGCCACTCCACTTCCAGAAGCTAATTTTACAGACATGGATACATTATACTTTTTACTTTTTACGAGTTCAATACCTTGCCATGCACCTGTAGAATTATTTTTTCTGTTGCAAATTAACAAAGATTTGGATCCTTCTACCACGTCTATTGTGTCAACTTTTATTTCACACCCATAGGCACCCCAGTACTTACTATCTTCTTCAAAGTTACCATTTTTAATACTTATTTCTGGCGTTGGCGTTATAGGAGCTGATGTTAAGTCAAAAAGCTCTACATTATCTACATAAAAGGCATCTGTTCCTTCGACATCTAACTTTAATCTTAAGAAATCAAAAGGTTCTTCTTCAGTAAATTCAAACTCACTTGTTACTTGTGTCCATGTGTCATGATTAACTTGGCCACTTGCAATAACATTAGCTGTAACTGTTCCTTTTTTTATAACAGATCTAATATAGGCTTTTTGTGGAGCATTGGTTGACTTAATCCAAGCAGATACTCTATATGTATGACCTTTTTCTAAGATAACATTTTGAAAAACGCCATCTCCTGGAACATTTCTATCTGCAACCTTTAAGGAAGCTTCCCCTTCATATTTCTCAGCTTTTTCTTCGTGTAATGTAGTCGTTTTACCTATCTTTTTCCATTCATTTATTCCGTTTTCAAATTCTGCATTAATTAGTTTATTAGTTAAATCTGGCGTTTCTTCATCTGGCTTAACTACTTTCTCTTTTACAGTAAAACGCCATAGCTCTCCTTGGCCAAGAGAGCCATCTTGGTAAATTGTATCGATTCTCCAATAATATGTTTTATCTAACTCTAATGTACCAGGTTTATAAATATTATTGCTTTGCTGACCTTTATATTCTAGCTCATCTTCAGATTCACCAAAGTAAATGTCATAGGCAACACCTTCATAAGCCTCTAGCCACATAAGGTCACTGGTCACTAACCCTTGTTTTTCAGTTTTAGGAATAGGCATACTTGCTATTTCAGTTTTATATCCTGGAATTCTATAATAATTGTCATTTGCTCTGTAAGGACCTACGTTTAGTTTATCTAACTCAGAGTCTTTAATCGGTCGAAAATCCCAATTCTCAAAGTCTCTTACCATAGTGCTAGGCTCTTTATCAAGGTTATTTTCCACAATACCTGGTAAAGTGCTTACTACTGAACCAAAGCTAGAAGATAGAATACCTGCATTATTTTTGGTGACTGTTAAATCATTAAATCCACCCATAGATGGGTTATCTAGTACAGCTATGCTTATGCCATTTTTGGGGTTGAACCCTATATTATTTAAAACTTTATGATTATTACCCTTAACCTTTATTGGACCTGCATTCCACACAGTATTATTAGAGATGGTACCAAACTGTCCATATTGAACTGTATCTGGATTACCCATATTTGCTGAATCAAAACGAGCACTTGCTTTGTAGCAATCATGAGACCAATTCCAATCTATTACGGTATCTTTTTGCATATCATCCTTTGCTCCAACATTAATTAAAGAACCATCATGTTGAATCAGACTCATGTTATAGACATGATTGTCAAGAATCTTACTTCCTTTTCCTACTCGAATCCCTTCAGAATTACCTGCTGTATGGACAGTGTTGCTTTTAAAGGTTACATACCATGACTCAATCATATTGATTGTACCTTCTCCACCGTTTCCTAGGGTAGTGTAGTCTATATGGTGCATATAACAGTTTTCAACTACATTATATTGACCTTTTAATTCTAATGCTGGACCGTCCATGTATTCAAACCTACAGTTAATGATTCGGTTATAGGATGGCATATATTTATCTGTAGCTAACTCCGTTACTTCAGGTCTTTGGTAGTCGCCAAGAACAAATTTATTATAACTTGGATACATAAAATCAGCATTTCTTAAAATCATGTGTTGACTTTCATTGAACTTAACAGTTGTTCCAAAAAAATCTAAGTTATCTAATATTACATATTGAGAATGGTTTAGCTGAATAGCATAAGTTTGTGTTTTTCCTCTATAACTCCCTTCAGGTTTACCAGTTGATGAGTACACATACAAGGTCTTATCATCCATTGTATAATACCATTCACCATCTGTATCAACACAAGCTAAACCTTCCAAGAAATAATAACCTTGCTTATGTTCATCGTTTTTCTTTTTCCAAAAAGCAGGTCTTCCTGCAAATCTATACACATTGGTCCCCATAATAGGACCTGACTTACTAAAGTCATCTTTATTATAATCAAACCAGTTATTTCCTGCAGTATGGTTAGATACTGTGTTAGCCCAAGACAACCAAGACCCCATGTGTAAAACGGCAACAGAACCCGTATAGTCAACACCGTTATCAGCTAAAGCAACTAAATTATCCGTAGGTGAGATACTACCAAAATCTGCACCTTCATCATAACTTGAGCCATGTGAAGCATCTGCTGGCCTATCATCAACAGTATGACCGAAGTTACTGTCATAAGGTTTTATCTGTCTTGTTGATTTTTTCAGCTTAAAGATACTATCATCTTCCCAACTAGCATTAGGAAATCTTCCAGCAGTTTGAATTTTATTATCTTTAAATAATTGCCACATATCTTTTGTTAAAGTTGTTTTATATAGATTGTCTTGTCCTTCAACTTTTTCCCAAGTTGGTTTAATGTCTTCGGTTCCATCTATTATTACTTTCTCATCCTTATAGGGTTGAATGGTTATTGGGTACGTAGTTGTTCCTGATATATTGCTAAGTTTTATTTCTTCATGATAGCGACCTTTTTTAATAAAACATGTATCACCAGCCTTTAATACCTTCATCGCACTTTCTATGTTGTTAAAAGGCTTGTCTATGGTTCCTACTCCATTATTAGAAACCTTGTTATCTACATAGTAAACCTTCATTTCATGAACTATTGGTCGATGAAGATCTTCTACAACACTTATTCTTGTTAAATCATAAATACCCTTTCCTTCTAATGTAAATTCAACCCCCAAATCTTCTTCTTGATTAGCAATATGAGTGATATACGTCTCATACTTTTTCCATGAATCAGATTCTATAGGCGTACCTGTATATGTCATTAGTCTACCTTCTTTTGTAAACCCAGCCAAAATTTTTCCTTTTCCTGTATCGCTTTTTCCATAAAAATTAAGAGTATAGCTATAACCTTTTTTAGCTTTTAAAATATCATTTTTGGTTTGCAGCATTACGATTTTATCATTAACTGTTACTGAGACAGCATTACCTTTATAAGTATCTAGCCCTGAAGAAATAAAGGAAACGAGACTTTCATCACTAACTTCCCAGCCTTCTAAGGATTTTTGTTCAAAAGATATTGTATCAAGATTGGTTAAAAATAGCTCTCTTGGCTTAATAACATCAATCTTAATAATAAAAGGCTCACTAATTCTCCCTTCTCTTTTTACAGTAATAGGTACACGAACAGTTCCTTCTTCGATGATTATATTTACCTTGTTTTTTTCATGAGTATATCCTTCTCCATCTTGAACATATAATTTAACATTCTTATTTTTGTTACCATTGCTAGCATCATTAACTTTAACTAATGTACTGTCTAATTCTATTGTTTGATGTTGTTTTGCTACAATGGAATGGGTTTGTTTGATAACTTCAACAGTTTTAAAATCTTTTCCCTTTCCATAAACTTGTTGACTAGTACCTATAGTCAACAATAATAAAAATACAATTATTTTTTTCAAGCTCTTTTTCATAATATACCTCCTATAAATTTTTAATAGTTACGTCTTTAATATCTACTATAAAAAAATGATAATTAATATTATTGTACATTCTTAAATAGTACATATTATAATTATCATTCTATGGGGGTATATGATTTATTTCAATTTGATTTTATTTAATTAGTGTAATATCTTAAGATTTTATGGGAATTAATTAGTGTAAATATTTATTTTAAGTTATTTTCTTAATATTCACATCAACACAACTACTATTTTTGTTATTATCCAAAACTTCTTTTTGGGTAATTTTGCTCAAGTCTTTTTTCATCTATTTTTTTTGAAAGCTTTAAAAAGAGCTATAAAAATACATATAAATCATTGCAACTTTTAAGAGCATTATTGTATTTTATTAAGCATTAATTGCAATAGATGAACAACATCTTTTTTTCCAGAAAGAACATCAAACTGTGATGTTGCTTTTTGAATATAGCGTTTGGATAGAATTCTTGTCTGGGCAATAGCATCTGTTTTTATGACCATGTCAAACAGGTCTTCTAATTTGTCTTCTGTGATATCTTCATGTAACTTAAGTATTTCATTAATTTCCCCACCATATCGCTTATCCTTACTTGCTAATATAAGAGGCAATGTATAATACCCTTGTTTCACATCATTACCTATAGGTTTCCCAATCATTTTTTCACTAGATGTATAGTCTAATAAATCATCATATATCTGAAAAGCAACACCGTAATTAATACCATAATTCACAAGAGCTCTACCTATTTTCTTAGAACACTTGCTCTCACTAGCTCCTGCTGATAAACTAAGTGCAAATAGCAATGCTGTTTTCCGATAGATTCGCTTAATGTAATCATAAGTTGTTATCTTCTGATATCTGGATTCATATTGTGAGATTTCACCTTCACAAATTGCTTTTACTGTTCTAGATACATACTGTAATCGGTCTATGGATGTTTTATTTGATAATATACAAAAAGCTTTGGACAGCAAGTAATCGCCTACATACACAGCCATATCTTTCCCCCATTTATGTTGAATACTCTCTTTGCCTCGACGAAATTTGGATTCATCAATAATATCATCATGGACAAGAGTTGCAGTATGTATAAGTTCGAGGGCTGCCGCCAAAGGTATAAGCACATCTTGGTTATATTTTTTTCCGCATTTTGCTGCTAATATTAGAAATGCAGGTCTTAATCGTTTCCCCCCTGCATCGATTAAATTAAGGGATATATCTGTTAGTATCTTTTTCTTGGATACAACGTTTTTTCTCATATAGTCTTCCACAGCTTGTAATTCATCTTGTAATTCTGGATAATGTTCCCAATAGTTCATGTCTAACTCCATTCTGCATATATTATGATGAATTATATTATTGTTATAAGATAACATTCTTTATAACATTTCATCTTAAATTCAAGGTAAGAATGCCGATTCATGATGTCTATCATGAATGATGTTTTGTTATATGATTAACTTGACCGTTTATCATTAATTAAATCATTACTATCTGCTGCTGTTGTAGCAAGGGTATCGCAACGTTCGTTTTGAGGATGAGAGGCATGTCCCTTTACCCAGTGAAACGATACATCATGTTTATCTTTTGCTGCTAATATTTGTTTCCAGAGGTCTACATTTTTAACATCTTCTTTTTTCTTACCTCTTTTCCAATTGTTTTTAATCCAGTTGTTCAACCAACCCTCCGTAAAAGCTTTCACAATATATTGTGAATCAGTATATAGTTTAACCTTACAAGGTCGTTTTAATGCCTCTAACCCTTTTAAAACACCCATTAATTCCATACGATTGTTTGTTGTGTTCATATAGCCACCAGATAATTCCTTTTCATGATGGTTTCCCGTACTATCTGTGTATTCAAGTACAACACCAAATCCACCTGGACCGTCAGGATTACCTCTGCAAGCACCGTCTGTATAAACATTCACTTCTTGCATCATAGATACCTCCATATTGTTTTTTACAAATTTTATCTTACGTAATAGCTATCATAATAGCCTTATCCCTAATATTATACTTAAAAACTAGCTTTAATTCAAATGAAAATATTATTTGTTCATTTTGAAAGTTATTCTTAAATACAAAAGGGTTATCTTATTAAAACAGATACGTCAATGTCAAAGGGCTGTCTTATCAAAACATATACGTTAATGACGTAGGAACATATAAAAGCTTAACCTATTATATTTTCCAGAAACCTCTAGCCAAATAATGCTTTGATACGACAGCCCATAACCTCTACCCTTGAGGTAGCCCATCATGTAATATAAATTTCTAGTTATCTTTCTTTTGCTTCTTCATGGCAATTCTCAAACAAAGACCAAACCCACCCCATAAGATCAGAAGACTAAGGGCACAAAATATAGATGACTCAAAACTCATTATTCTTCACCCCTTCATCTAGAGCTATTTCAAACTCTTTAGAACCTTTTACAGCTGATAAAATAAAGCCAACAATCACTGTAAATATAATAACACCTACGCCGTATATAAGTAATGCGGCTACAGAATAACCCTCATAAGGAGTCTTGATATCATCAATAATTTTTAAGACAATCATGACACCAAGAATAATTGGTGTTACAACTTTGATACATAGTTCCCACCAATTGCCAACACCAAAATCTGAAAGTGGATTCACATAGTTACGAATACTTCTTAAATTGAAGAACCATCCAATTAATATCGCTTCAATTAGCCCTGCAATAGCTACACCATAATTATTAATAAAGTGGTCGACAATGTCTAGTACATAGATACCGGCACCTGTAACAAATACAACAGATACGATGAAACCAACACCACAGATAATAGACAATGACTTCAATCGATGCATACTAAACTTATCACTTACAGCTGAAACAGTAGCCTCAACAATGGACATACTGGATGATAATCCTGCAAAGAATAAACATAAGAAAAAGAGTCCTCCAAATAGTTCTCTAAAATTCGGCAACCCATTAATGGCTTCAGGAAATACAATAAAGGCTAGACCAATGCCACCTTCAGCAACGGCTTCTACACCTTGACCACTACTTAAAGCCATGTTTCCTAGTATACTAAAAACAGCAATACCAGCTATAATACTAAAACTACAGTTACCAAACGCTGTAATAAATGCATTGTTGACAATATCCGATTTCTTAGGTAAATAACTGGAATAAGCCAACATAATACCAAAACAGATACTCAATGAATAGAAAATCTGCCCGTAGGCAGCTACCCATACGCGACCTTCTAAGATTTTGCTAAAATCAGGTTTAAACAAATAGTCCAGTCCATCAAGTGCCCCTGGTAAAGTTAAACCACGAATGGTAATGATAATAATGGATGTAAATAATATAGGCATAAAAATTTTATTTGCTTTTTCAATACCACCTTTGATACCAAATGCCAATACAGTAAAGTTAATACCCCATACAATGATAAGTGGTATTAATCCACCTAAGCGAATACCATCAAATACAAAAGGTGATCCTGAACCTCCTAAATAGGAATTCATAAAGAAATCTGCTGTATCTTTCCCCCAAGATAAATCAAATGAGAAAAAGACATAGCTAAGTGCCCATCCTATAACAGCTACATAATAGACGGTAATGACAAAAGCTATGGTCGTTTGCCACCAACCAAGTGCTTGCCATTTTTTATTTAAACGCCCAAAAATACCAGGAGCAGATGTACGCATCTTATGACCTAATCCAAACTCCAAAATAAGTAACGGAATTCCTGCTGTAAATAATGCCACTAAATATGGAATTAAGAAAGCCCCTCCTCCATTTTTAGCCACAGTATAAGGGAATCTCCAGATGTTTCCTAACCCTACTGCCGAACCAATAGCAGCTAGTATAAAGCCTACTCTGGATCCCCATTGTTCTCTTTTTGCCATTTTTGTTCTCCTTTCCTTTCATCCTTTATGCTTTTCAAAATGACTCGTTCTTTATTTAAGTTTCTACATAAGATGAACTAAACAATGTCATCTTATATCATTAAGGTAAATATACTCTTAAAGATTGAAACTATTTTAAGACGTTTAATGCAACATATATATCTATTATCTTAAAAACGAAGGTCATTCATTCAGAAATTAATGGTACTTACAATCATCACCAAGAAAATGTTACTAATATAAATTGAATTTTCTAAATCCTTTCTCAGTAATGTGCGACCATATTATACACAAACTGTAAAAAAAATGCAAGTCCTATTCATATACAAAAAAGAAGCCCAAAATACAGGCTTCTTCTTATAATCATAAAATACAATGTTAAACCTCAAAATAAACTAAGTTGATTTGATTCTGGCATACCATCTAAGATTTGATTTTGTTTCATAATCTCAATAACCGTTTTACTTATCTTCGTTCTTTGCCTTAGTTCATCAATAGACAAAAAGGTACCATTTTCTCTTGCGTTTACAATATTCTCTGCAGCCTTATCACCTAGCCCCTGTATAGCACTTAAGGAAGGCATAATACCTGCTTCTAGAACTTGAAATAATTTTGCTTTTACTTTATACAAATCAATGGGTACAAAATCAATCCCTCGTGCATACATTTCTTGCACGATTTTCATATCTTTTAAGGTATCTTTCTCCTTCTTGGATAAGTCATTGATTCTGCTCTTATATTCTTGAATGTGCCCATCCACCTTTTGTTTTCCATGGCACATGAGTTCATAATCAAAATCGGATGCACGAATACTATAATAGGCTGCATAATAAGCTTCTGGATAGTATACTTTAAAATAGGCAATACGATATGCCATCATAACGTAAGCCACCGCATGGGCTTTTGGGAACATGTATTTAATCTGTTTACAGGACCAGATATACCAATCAGGTACAGCTTTTTGAAGCATAGCTTCCTCCCACTCAGGTATTAACCCTTTACCTCTACGAACACTTTCCATGATCGTAAAGGATAACTCTTTTTCAACGCCCATATTAATCAAATAGACCATAATATCGTCACGTGATGATATTACCTCACCAATGGTTGCTTTACCATCACGTATGAGCTCTTGTGCGTTGTTAAGCCATACGTCTGTACCGTGTGATAGCACCGATATTTTACATAACTCAGAAAAAGTTTTTGGCTTGGTATCAAGAAGCATCTGTATAACGAAGTCTGTACCAAACTCTGGAATACCTAAAGACCCGAGGGGACATCCATCAATGTCTTCCGGCTTTATTTTAAGTGCTTTGGTACTTGTAAACAAGGTTGCCACTTGTGGTTCATCAAACTTTATCAATTTAGCATCAACACCAGTTAAATCTTCTAACATACGAATCATGGTCGGATCGTCATGACCTAGTATGTCCAATTTCAAAAGGTTATGATCAATAGAGTGATAGTCAAAATGTGTGGTTATAATCTTAGTTTTCATATCATTTGCTGGACGTTGAACGGGTGTAAACTTGTAGATTTCCTCACTCGTAGGCACTACAATAATACCACCTGGATGCTGACCTGTTGTTCGTCTCGCACCCGTACAACCTGCTATGAGGCGATTAATCTCTGCATTACGCACTGTAATCTCTTTTTCATCAAAATACTTCTTTACAAACCCGTAAGCCGTTTTCTCAGCCAAAGTACCTATGGTACCGGCTCTAAACACATAACCTGTTCCAAAAATTTCTTCCGTATAATCATGTGCCTTACTCTGATATTCACCAGAGAAGTTAAGGTCGATATCAGGCTCTTTGTTACCCTTGAACCCTAAGAATGTTTCAAAGGGAATATCATGGCCTTCTTTCTCTAACTCTGTACCGCACTCTGGGCATTTCTTATCCGGTAAGTCACAACCAGAATTACCTGCATTCTTCTTAACAATTTCAGATTCAAAATCAGAATACTTACAGTTAGGGCAAATATAATGAGGTGACAATGGGTTAACCTCTGTTATCCCAGACATGGTAGCGGCAAAAGAAGAGCCAACTGACCCTCTAGAACCAACCAAATAACCGTCTTCGTTGGATTTCCACACCAATTTCTGGGCAATAATGTACATCACTGCAAAACCATTAGAAATGATCGAGTTAAGCTCCCTTTCAAGACGAGCTTCTACAATTTCTGGCAACGGGTCGCCATAGATAGATATGGCTTTATCCATACAGATCTTACGTAAAGTTTCATCTGAACCATCGATAACTGGTGGATACTTATCTGGCGGTACAGGATCAATATCTTCTATCATATCGGATATCTTACGGGTATTCTCAATGACAACTTCTCTAGCCAAGTCCTCTCCTAGATAGGCGAATTCCCTTAACATTTCATCAGTGGTTCTAAAGTATAAGGGGGGTTGTTGGTCTGCGTCTTTGAACCCTTGACCTGCCATAATAATTCTACGGTAAACTTCATCATCAGGATTAAGAAAGTGCACATCACACGTTCCAACAATAGGTTTATGATGCTCCTTCGCTAATGAAGCGATTTTCTTATTAATCTTCTTAAGCTCTTCTGCACTTTCTACCGAGCCATTTCTAATCATAAATTCATTGTTCATAATCGGTTGTATTTCTAGGTAATCATAAAAATCCACAAGTCGATCAATTTCTTCTTTTGGTTTGTCATCAAGTATAGCTTTGTATAATTCTCCTGCTTCACAAGCCGAACCAATAATCAACCCTTCCTTTAACTCAAGATATACACTTTTTGGAATTCTTGGCTTTCGAAAGAAATAGTCAATATGAGCTCTTGAAATTAATTCATAGAGATTTCTAAGACCTACTAAATTTTTAGCTAATATAATGGCGTGATAGTATTTTAGCTTCTTCACATTCTTAGTGGCTTCATGAGCATATGTTTCAAGTTCCTGTAGGTTACCTATGCTCTTGTTCTTCAACATATGTACAAATTCGATAAATATTTTCCCTGTTGCTAAAGCGTCATCAACTGCTCTATGATGGTTTTCAAGTTTAACCCCTAATTCCTTTGCTATTGTGTTCAATTTATAATTCTTTAAGTGTGTTAATAACACACGACCAAGTTCTAAAGTATCCAGTACAGTATTAGGAATTTCTCGCCCAATTTCTTTACAGAAGTATCGCATAAACCGCATATCGAAATCTGCATTATGGGCTACAAGAACTGCATCACCAATAAAATCTAAAAATTTCGGTAATGCTTCCCTAAACTTTGGTGCATCAGCTACCATCTCATCGGTAATGCCTGTTAACGTAATAACTTCCTGAGGTATATGCCTTTCTGGATTAACGAAGCTACTAAAGTCATCTATAATTTCACCATTCTTAATCTTAACGGCACCAATCTCCGTCATACGGTCCTTACCTGGATAAAAACCTGTGGTTTCAAGGTCAAAAATAACGTATTCATCGTCTAAACTTTGATTCCCTGATTGATGAACAATGGATTTTAGGTCATCTACCAAATAAGCTTCCACGCCATAGATTATTTTTATCTTACCATGAGCTGCGTGAAAGGCTTCTGGAAAGGCTTGAACTACACCGTGGTCCGTTATAGCAATAGCTTCATGCCCCCATGCAATAGCCTGATTGACCAGAGCTTTTGCACTAACGACACTATCCATATCACTCATCTGAGTATGGGCGTGAAGTTCAACACGCTTTTCTTTACTTAAATCTACCCTTTTAATACGAAAATCATGTATTTCCATGATAGCACGTGTCATCACCGTCATCTCTTTTGAGAATGTATCAAATTGTAAGTTTCCTTTTACCCGAACAGCTTTCCCTTTTACTAATCGATCCTTAACATCTTCTTCAAATTGTTCTTTTTTGATGAAGCATTTTGCTGTAATAGAATCCTTTTCATTGGTTAAGTCAAAAGCCACAATGTATTTATTATTACGAATCTCTCTACTTTCAACATTGAAGATGATCCCATCAAAAATGATATCATCCACATCATGGTCAATCTCATGAATGGGCGTTATTTCACCATTGATTTTTCGACCAATAATCATACGTTCATCCACATTGCTATTATTGCCACCACTATCTTTTTTAGTGTTCTCCGTTGCTGTTGGCGCCGTTGTAGCCGGCATGTTGCTCATAACCTGGGTTACAAACGCCTTCTCTTTTTCATCTCGTTTTTGCAAGAATTTTTTATTAGTCTCTTCTGCTGCTTCATGTACTTTAAAGGAGACTTTTGTTTCCATGTTAAAACGGCTTTTCATCATATCTTCAATACGTTTATTCACTTTCCGTGCATAGAGATAATTATCAATACTATCTTTTAGGGTAAATGTTATATTTCCCTCTACAATATTCAGCTCTGCCTTTCTTAAAATACCAAAGGCTACCGGACTATGTTGTTTAAGCTCATATAAAATACTATCTTGATACAACAATAATATCTTGTTCAGGTCATGATTAACGTCATAGCGACAGATAATATTGACCGATAGATCTGAATCTCCACATATATTTGCTTCCAACATGCGCTCCACTTGCTGTATAAACTTTATGTGCACGATGGTTTTAAAAATCATATGAATCTGTAATTCTTTGTCCTGAGAGTTAATGACCACACGCTCTACAGTGGCATTACTAAAGTATATATCCAAACTCTCATCAAGCTGTATGTCGTTAAATACATCTACGAAGCATCTGCTCATCGCACTTCTCACCTACTTCATTTATATTGAACCATCCCTGTAATATGCATTCTTCAATGTCATTATGTCATGGATATTATAGAATTGAAATGTTCAAATACTGGTTAATAGCTATTTTACTTAAAGGGAACCTTCTCGTTCATGGATGACATTCTGAATTTCCTCAGCTAAGGCATCCAATAAAGCATCTTCATTTACTTTCTTGATAATTATACCTTTTTTAAATATAAGACCTACACCTTTGCCTCCAGCAATCCCCAAATCAGCTTCTTTTGCTTCGCCAGGACCATTAACTACACAGCCCATAACCGCTATCTTCAACTGATGTTGTAAGTGACCAAAGCGTTCTTCTACCATGTTTGCTAACTTAATTAAATCAATTTGAGTCCGTCCACATGTAGGACAGGATACAAATTCTATACCAAGGCGTTGTCTTAGACCAAGAGTCTCGAGTACTTTTATACCGACACGAACTTCTTCTACAGGGTCGCCAGTTAGCGATACGCGAATCGTATCCCCTACACCACCACTCAGTATAACACTTAATCCAACCGTTGATTTAATGGTGCCTGACCATACCGTACCTGCCTCTGTTACACCGACATGTATGGGATATAATGTTTCTTTAGTAATGAGTTCATGAGCTTTTATTGCCATCATTACATCGGATGTTTTTATGGCTATGACTATGTTATCATAGTCCATCTCTTCAATGAGCTTTACGCTATTGAGTGCACTCTCTACTAAGCCTTCCGCTGTCACACATCCATATTTGGCTAAAATCTCTTTTTCCACTGATCCGCTGTTAACACCTACACGTAAGGGTATATGATCTCTCTTAGCACGTTCTACAACCTGCTTAACCCGATCTATGGAGCCAATATTACCTGGATTGATACGAATCTTATCAGCACCATATTCCATCGCTAATAAAGCTAAACGGTAGTCAAAATGTATATCGGCTACTAAAGGTATATGTATTTGCTTCTTAATCTCATAGACAGCTTTTGCAGCCGCTTCTGTTGGGACTGCTACACGAATAATCTCACAGCCCGCCTTTTCCAAGGCAAGAATCTGCTTTACCGTTTCTTCCACATTTTCAGTTTTTGTATTTGTCATGGATTGTACCAAGATAGGATTACCCCCACCAATGACACGATCACCAATTTTTATAACCTTTGTTTGTTCACGATGCATAATATGCCTCCTATATCATTCATATGAATTCCTATACTTCTTCTATTTTATTATTTTTAGCCACGAAAAACAAGAGGTAATGTCAATGAAACAGGGTAATCTCATGAACAATTCTACAGGTTATACAGTAGCTCTTTCAGTCAATAAAATAAAATCCTATTACCAAATATACCCATAGCCCCTTTAATACACTAGTAGGTGGTTAGATATATAAAAATTGCGCCTTTTAAATAATTATTAGTAACACTTAGTAAATGGAAAGATTAATTTCGTTAAGAAACTTAAGTGTCTGAGCAACAGCGAGTTCTTAAGTTTTAGAAATTCTTCTTTCCATGCACTTAGTGTTACTTTAATTATTTAATGTAAGCTATTTATATATATCTAACCACCTACGGATGTCTTGTTCACTGCTAATCATTACATATAGTTTCCAAATCTATTTTAAAATATATTACTAAAATCATTAAAGAATAGGAACACCATCAAAACCATTAACAATACAAAACCAACAAAATGTACATAGCCTTCTTTTTCTCTACTTATAGGCTTTCGTCTAATAGCTTCTATAAGTAAGAATAATAATCTCCCACCATCCAGAGCTGGTATGGGTAAGAGGTTCATGACCCCAAGGTTGGCACTTAACAGTACAATATATGAAGATATGGTTAAAAATACATTTCGAATACCATATTTAACACTTTCCGTATAACCTTTACTAATCTCAGACATGATTCTTATTGGTCCACCAACATCTTCTCTACCGACTTCTCCTCGGAAGATCATACCTAAGCTTAAGAAGACCGTTTTAATCCAAAAAGCTACTTTAAGGAAGCCATACTTAATGACTTCTAAGATATTGCCTTTATTCATTCTATGGAAATTAGTTATACCAATATAGTAATTTCCTTCAGCTTCATTAGGTGTTATGGTTACACCTTGCTCCTGACCATCTCTTTTATATACGATATCAACGGCTTCACCTTTTTTCAAATTAATATATAAGCCAACTTCGCTACTGGAAATAATACGATGACCATCTACTTTTACAATGGTATCATCTGGTCTAAGTCCTGACTCATATGCAGGTGTTCCTTCTTTTACTTCTGACACTTTTGTCGTATAATCTCCAGCCATACCTACAATAATACAAGCAAAAACAAAAGCAAGTATTATATTAAAAGCAGCTCCTGCAATAACAACAACAATTCTTGCACCTACAGATTTACTTGAAAATGCTCGTTCGTCATCTTCTACTTCTTCATCTTCTCCAAGCATTTTACAAAAACCACCAAGTGGTAAAATACGAATGGTGTATAATGTATCTCCTCTTTGAAACCCTACTAATTTTGGACCCATACCAATGGCAAATTCTTCAACAAGAATACCATTTTTTCTTGCAGCTAGAAAGTGACCTAGCTCATGAACCAGTACAAGTAACCCAAATATGAGGATTGCCACTACTATATTCATTCAATCATTCATTCCTTTCTGACATCCATTTCCTTTCGATAACCTCATAGGTTTCTTTCTCAGCATCAAATATTTGCTGAAGTGTTGGATGTTGTATATTTTTGTGCCCTTCCATTGCATAAGTAATTACATCATAAATTTCTAAGAACCCTATCTGTCTCTTTAAGAATTTATCCACAGCCAGTTCATTTGCTGCATTCAGTACAGTCAGAATTGAACCACCTTTTTCTAAGGCTGAATAAGCTAGCTTAAGCCCCCTAAAAGTATCCATATCTGGTGCTTCAAATGTTAACTGAGCTACTTTTGTAAGATCTAGCTTAGGTACGTCATTCAGTAAACGATGTGGATGATTAAGTGCATACTGAATAGGCGTACGCATATCAGGAACATCTAATTGAGCTATAACAGAACCATCTTTATATTCCACCATGGAATGAATAATACTCTGAGGATGAACCACCACTTCTATTTGAGTGGGTTTAACATCAAATAACCATTTGGCTTCAATCACCTCAAGCCCTTTATTCATCATCGTAGCAGAATCTATAGTGATTTTTTGCCCCATTGACCAATTAGGGTGATTAAGTGCATCTGCTACGGTAATATCTTGCAATTGCTTCGTTGTTCTACCTCTAAAGGGTCCTCCAGAAGCCGTTAACATAATTTTATAGACTTCCTTTTTATTCTCTCCCTTTAAACACTGAAATATTGCAGAATGTTCACTATCTACTGGATATATCTTAACATCATACTGCTCCTTAAGATCCATAATCAAGTGTCCAGCTGTCACCAAGGTTTCTTTATTGGCCAACGCAATATCTTTGGATGCTTTTATAGCAGCTACAGTTGGTCTTATACCAATCATACCTACAACCGCCGTAACAACCATTTCTACCTTCTCCAGTGTGGCTACTTCTATAAGTCCATCCATACCACTTAGTACTTTTACTTTTGAACCTATTCGCTTCTTTAGTTCTTTTGCCTTTTCTTCATCCATAACAGCAACAACTTCAGGATGAACTTGGTGAATCTGTTGTTCTAATAAATCTATGTTTTTATTAGCCGTAAGTCCTAACACCCGAATATCGCCCTGTTTTAGAACAATATCAATTGTTTGCGTACCGATTGAGCCTGTTGATCCAAGAATTGATATAACCTTCAATTGCGTTCTCCTTCTTCTTTTGCATACTCACCTGTATATACTATATATATTTTGTGTGACGTCCTATTATTAATCTATTTCTGCTACGAGAACAAAATATACAATCCGCTTTACTTGTTCTCGCGCCTTATTACAACTACAAAATCACTAATATGTCAACGCAGAAGGGTAAAGTGTTATAATCACGCAGACCGACCGCTTCTCAGGGCAAGGCAAGTGATTATAACACTTTACCCTGACAATCTGATGTAAACTCTATTTGCCTTTATCACTTCTACTCTATTGTCTTATATTAAAGAATAAAAAACTTCATAATATAATAAACAAAAGGTGCCGTAAAAATAATACTATCAAGACGATCCAAAACGCCACCATGACCTGGCATAATTGTACCAAAGTCTTTTATTTTATTCTGTCTTTTCATAGCTGAAGCCGCTAAGTCACCAATCTGTGATAGTATAGAACCTATTCCTCCTATAAAAAAGAAAGGGATAATCTTAGCCGAATCTGTAATACGACCTGTTTGATACAAAATAACCCCGTATATAACAGATAATAACATAGCGCCAACAATTCCACCTATGGAACCTTCAATGCTTTTTTTAGGGCTTAAATGTTTAGCAAGCTTGTTTTTACCAAATTTCACACCTATAAAATACGCACATGTATCACTACCAAATGCTACGATAAAAATTAACCATATGAGCCATGGACCATATGTTATATCCTCACGTACCAATAAGATGTAAGATAACAGGTATGCTACATAAAAGAAACCAACAAGTATCAGCATGATATCTTTTAAATCGTATTTAGGATAAGTAAAGACATACCCTATCAAAAGAATTAAAACAAATATCCCAAAAAACTCTTGTAGATATTCTGCTTTCTCCCAAATAATCATGGCATATAGGCTTACAGCTCCTATATATCCAAGGAATTTCATGGGTAAGCTATCTATTTTATATGCTCGATAAAATTCAAACATACCAATCAATGATACTAAAATTAAAGCAACTTGTAAATAAGCTCCACCCAGTATCAATGGAATCATCAGTATAGGTAGAGCGATAATTGAAGAGATTATCCTTGTTTTCAACTATCCCAACTCCTTCCATTGTTTTGTATTAAATCCCACCATACCTGCGATCCTTATTGTTATAATAAACAATAGCGTTCTTTAAATCTTCTATTGTAAAATCAGGCCAATGCTTATCTAAAAAATAAAATTCTGAGTAAGCGATTTGCCATAATAGGAAATTACTGATACGCATTTCTCCACTTGTTCTTATTAACAAGTCAGGATCTGGTACTTCTGCTGTATCGAGATACTTGTTGATGGTATCTTCATCAATTTTATTTATATCAATTTTATTATTTTCAAAATCAATCATTAATCGTTTGGTCATACGTACAATCTCATCTCGCCCACCATAATTTAAAGCAATCTGTAAATGTAACCCTGTATTATCTTTTGAATCTTCTTCCAGGCATTCAATACTTTTAATGATATCTTGATCTAGTCCTGATTTGTCACCAATAACCGTAACGCACATATTGTCTTTTCTGGCATTCTTAATACTGCTTTTTAAGTAATGCCTTAATAAATTCATAAGATTATTAACTTCTGCTTTTGGACGAGCCCAATTCTCTGTTGAAAAAGCATAAACAGTTATATATAAGACACCTAAGTCACTGGCCTGTCTGCATATATGCTCCAATGTCTTAGCCCCTTGTTTATGTCCAAACTGCCTACTTTTCCCTTTGTTCGTAGCCCATCTACCATTTCCATCCATAATAAACGCTACATGTTTAGGAATTTTATACTGTCCCATATCTGCTATCACTTATTATCATTCCTCTCCCAAGGCAAAACTAGCATTTTAACAAACACCCCCTCCTATAGAGGGGATGTTTATTATGAAAACCACTTGGCCTATACAGTTAAAATATCCTTTGCTTTATCATCAACATGCTCATCGATAATTTTAATAAATTTATCTGTCATTTTTTGAATGTTTGTTTCATAATCTTTTAAATCATCTTCTGTAATCTCATGGCTTTTCTCAGCTTTTTTGAAATGATCAATAGCATCTCTTCTGATGTTACGAATGGCTACTTTTGCATCTTCACCTTTTTTCTTCACTTCTTTTGTTAATGTTTTTCTACGTTCTTCCGTTAGCTCAGGAAATACCAAGCGAATAATTTTACCATCTGTATTTGGATTAATCCCTAAGTCTGATGTTAAAATAGCTTTTTCAATATCTTTAATAATACTTGAATCCCAAGGTTGAATCTGAATCATTCTTGGTTCTGGAATAGATACATTACCTACCTGTTGTATAGGTGTTGGCTGTCCATAATAATCCATCTTAATGTTATCAAGTACATGAGGATTGGCTCTTCCTGCTCTAATAGCGTTATATTCTGTCTCCAAAGCGTGAATAGTCTTATGCATTTTGTCTTCGTACTTTTTCATCTCTTCTAACATAATTCTCCTCCTATAATTCGTATTTAATCTTTTTACCTATAAAAATCGCTTCTTGTAGTATAGGAAAGTTCTACTTTCTATCTTCCTTAAAATCTTTTACGTGACAAAGTCACTTTTCTTGCTAACTATATGGTTATAAATGTACCATTGATCTTGTCGTTCATTGCATTTTTAATGCTGTCTTCTTCTGAAAGAGCGAATACCAGTAAAGGTAATTTTTGTTCCATACACATAATGGATGCCGTAAGATCCATTACCTTTAATCGTCTTTCAATAACCTCTGTTAAAGTTAGTTTGTCAAATTTCTTAGCATCTTTGTTGGTTTTGGGATCGCAATCATAGACCCCATCAATATTTTTGGCTAATAATATGACATCACATTCTGTTTCTATTGCTCTTAAAGCAGCGGCCGTGTCTGTCGAAAAATAAGGGTGTCCAGTACCACCAGCAAAAAACACAACGGTATTATTGCTAAGGTGTTCTAGTGCTCTATCTTTTGAAAATTCTTCTGTCATACTTCCTACTTTGAAAGGTGTTTGTACAACGGCTTTCATACCAATGGTTCTTAGAATTTCTGCCATATATAACGCATTCATAACCGTAGCCATCACACCAATTTGGTCTGATTTGGTTCTATCCATGTTCTGGCTACTTCTCCCACGCCAGAAATTTCCACCACCAATAACGATTTCTACTTCAGCGCCTTCACTTACAATATGCTTAATCTGATCTGCTACTTTTAATACAGTTTTTTCATCAAACCCTGTGCCTTTATCACCAGAAAGAGCCTCTCCACTTAATTTAAGTAATACTCTCTTATATTTTGCCATATAAACACCTCTATCTATTAATTTATCATAACTTAGAAATTTTTACTAGTAGTAATTTGGGAAATTTTATATAAAAGCTCACTCCTATGCTTATAGGAGGTGGATATAAGTTGAATAAATAACTACTATTAAACCAGTAATTATATTGAACAATTCAACTTACAATATCAATGAAAATCGATTGAACTAAGAAAAATCTATGGTTAATGAACAGTTCAATCGATATAGTTGTTTTCTCAAAAAAAGGAAACACATAGTGTTTCCTTTTATTAACATATAAGCTGTTACACAACATTATTGCATTTGCTTAGCAACTTCTTCTGCAAAATTCTCTTCTTTCTTCTCTAAACCTTCACCAGTTTCAAAACGTACATAACGCTTGATAGCTAGGTCAGAACCCGTTTCTTTTGCTACAGATGCAATGTATTTGGATACTGTTAAGTCACCGTCTTTAACATATGGTTGATCAAGTAAACAGATTTCTTTTAACATCTTGTTCACACGACCAATAATCATTTTCTCGATAATGTTATCTGGCTTATCAGGGTTTTCATTCTTCGCTTGTTGCTTTAAGATTTCTTTTTCTTTCTCAATGAAATCTGCATCTACTTCATCTCTAGAAATATACTTTGGTGTTACTGCAGCTACTTGCATCGCAAGATTCTTAGCACACTCTAAAGTTGCATCTGTTGCTTCACCAGTCATTTCAACTAGCACACCAATTTTTCCACCTGCATGGATATAAGAAGTAATAAAACTACCATCAGCAATGAACTTCTCGAATCTTCTAATGTTCATATTCTCACCGATTTTAGCAATTTGATCTGTAAGTACTTCACTAACTGTCTTGCTCTCATCTTTTGACCATTTATCATTTAAGAAAGCTTCAATATCTGTAGCTTCAGTTTTAGCAGCTTGTGCCGCTACATCTGCCACATAAGTTTTGAATACATCATTCTTAGCAACGAAATCTGTCTCACTATTTACTTCCACTACAGAAGCACATTTATGATCATCGGTTACGCATGTTGCAACTAAACCTTCAGCAGCAATTCTTCCAGCTTTTTTAGCTGCTTTAGCTAAACCTTTTTCTCTTAAAAACTCTACAGATTGCTCCATATCACCATTGTGCTCTACTAGTGCTTTTTTACAATCCATCATACCAGCACCAGTTCTTTCTCTTAACTCTTTTACCATACTTGCAGTAATAGCCATGTGTACACCCTCCATATTCATTTATTCTTCTAGTATAAATTCTTTCCAATCTATATTGAACTTAACGCATAATTCATATTATTGCGAAGTCCAATGCCATAAATCATTTCGTTCTTTTTGATTTCTAATACGATAATATAAATGCTTCAACCAGTAGCTGGTTGAAGCATCAGTATGCTAATTCTGCTTATTTTGCTTCTGGTGCAGCTTCTTCTATATGATTTTGTGCTCCTTGGTTAGCTTCAACTACAGCATCAGCCATCTTAGATACGATTAACTTGACAGCTCTAATAGCATCATCATTACCTGGGATTACATAGTCTACTTCGTCTGGATCACAGTTTGTATCAACAATAGATACAATTGGAATTCCTAAAATATGAGCTTCTTGGATAGCAATCTTTTCTTTTCTTGGATCAACAATGAACATTACGTCAGGAACGCCTTTCATTTCTTTGATACCGCCAAGGTTCTTTTCAAGTTTATCCATTTGAAGCTTTAATTTAATAACTTCTTTCTTAGGTAACACATCAAAAGTACCGTCTTCTTGCATTCTTTCTAAATCTTTAAGACGTTTAATACGTGTCTGAATAGTTTTGAAGTTAGTAAGCATTCCACCTAACCATCTTTGGTTAACGTAGAACATACCACAACGCTCTGCTTCTGCTTTGATAGCATCTTGAGCTTGCTTCTTAGTACCTACAAAAAGTACATTACCACCATCAGCAACTACGTCTTTGATTGCATTGTATGCATCGTCAACTTTACCTACTGTTTTTTGTAAATCGATGATGTAAATCCCGTTTCTCTCAGTATAAATAAACTCAGCCATTTTAGGATTCCATCTTCTTGTTTGATGTCCGAAATGAACACCAGCTTCTAATAATTGTTTCATTGAAATTACACTCATGTTGTACCTCCATCATTTTGGTTTTTTCTTCCGCATTCATCATCTTTCTAGAACACCAATATGGCACCTTTCTAAAAATCAAAATACGTGTATTTTCACGACTGCTAGTATATCATAATACCTGTAAATAATCAAGCCATTTTAATATCTAATTTGTAAAATTTTTCATAGCTTCCTTATAAGTACTATTCACATGGAATATATATGTGCCTGTTTTGATTTTTTGGTCATAACCATGAACCATGAGATAAGTATCAAAATCTCTAATATGATCGATAATACCATGATTATATAAAAGCTTTGCCACATCGTCAGAAGCCATACCATATTCAATAGTGAGCTCTACTGTTGCTCGTTGGTCACTAACTTCTTCTTTCACTACTGTTTTTGGTGCCTTATGGCTATCTTTCACCGATTCATTATTACCAGTCTGGCTCTTTTTATCATCTTCTTGCTTTGGTGTTTCTGTTTCTACCTCTTCTACTTTTGCTTCTAATTCTTTTGTGATTTCTAACCTCAAGCTTTGGCGAAGTTCTGCTTCAAATGCTTGTTTAGCCTCATTTTCAAAGACCATACCTAACTCTGTTGCTCGATCAATTATTTCTTGCTCACTGGTTTTTTTACTTTTGAACATCGTCTTTTTCTATCATACCTAGAACTTTTGCTTTTTCTATAATATCTTGATCACTTAATACCTCATCCATGCTGTTGATGTTAGTAAAATAAAATATAGAGGCTGTAAGAATCAATGCTGTGCCAAAGCCTCTTAAAAAATACTTGTGTATAGTCATATAAGCACCTCGTTAACTAATCTATTGATAGCATTCATACTTTATATAAATCTCTTGGATGACTACCTTATCCCTAAGTCCAAGATTAATTTCACTTCACCCTTACCAACATTTAATGATTGCGCAATCTCCGTAACACTTAGGCCTTGTTTATAAAGATCGAATATCTCTTTATTATTCTCTACAATCATATTATTAAGGGTAGCTAATGGCTTATCGGATTCCCTAGTCACACTTTGGCTTTGTAATGTCACGAGCTGTTCATCTTCTACGCTACCCGTATTCGTTGCCTGTTTTAGACTTTTTTCTTTCTCTGTAATGAGTTGGTACAAAAAAAGTAATTCCTTATGTTGATCATTGATTTCTTTTTTAATAAAGGAAGCATAATCGTTTAATTCGAGTATTTTTTGATTAACTTCTTTCATCATTTCGGCTTCATCTATTGTGTTTGGCGATGAAATAGATGTTATTGGTTCTTGATTATTATTCAGGTCAACCTCTTTATCCTTTTTATCTTTCAAAAAAAAGCTTATGCCGATAAACATTATACCAATGATAATAGATAGTATAACCAATACGTTCATATCTTGCATGTTAATACCTCCAAAGTTCAATTATCTACTTGAAATACTTGCAAAAAACTTGGCAAGTATTAAAATGATTTTACCCATTTTCGTTAGAAATATCTATTGAACTAAATCTGACTTATACTCTTATATCAATGTGATGCATACTTGTTTTGTTATTCGTTTCTTGTTCCTTGTTATTTTTCTTCTTTCGATTACTATCTCCTTGATAGGTGTTCCTACCTTTTTTCCTTGCATCAGCTTCAGTACCTGATTTTTCATTTTGGTTTGATTTGATCACATGTTGTGTTTTTTCTTTTACTTGCTGTTTCATTGATTGAGCAATTTGGTCTTGATTAACATTCGCCCTTTGTTGTTCAATATGACGAATACTGGCAACTTTTTGAGTCTTAGGTATCATAACTTGCATATCTAAAGGTTTAATTGACATCAAGATTCCTCCCCTTATTGAGGGGCTATCTTACAACTGCCCCATTATCATTCTTTATAAGCTAGCTATTTTGATATCTGCGCCATCTTGGTACATCATACAATAGTTAATATCTTCTCTGACATAGTATTTCACATTACCGATGGATACGCGAACACCTGGATTAATATTTCCTGTGACCTTTATTTTCCCCATATTTTTATAACTCAGTTCTTCCGTTAATTCTTCCAATCTTTTTTGACTGTTTTTTAATTTATTAATGACAAATATTTTACTACGTGTAGCTGATACGAGCATTTCTTTTTATTTTCTTCTAAACTACCTTGAATATTTTTTCTTTTATTCAAAAGAGTTATTATCTGGGTAAGTTTGATTTCTTCTTCTGATAATGACTTAACTTCTTTTTGTAGTTGATTCAGTTCGTCCATACAGGTTGGATCTATGCCTACATCGATATTTGTAACTGTCTCCATATGGGAACCAATTACTTTTGCGCGAATCTCTATCCCTGATCTTACCGAACCACCAGAAATTAATCCTTTTTTTCCATCCACAACAACTTCACCTTTGCAGGATACATCACTATGTAATATGGCATCACTATGTATACACCCACCAGCTACTACATTACTGTTTTCTATGTACTTAGCCATAACATTTCCGCCAGCTTTTATAATAGCTCGGTCCATGCCTTGAATACCTCGATGTAATATTATGTTTCCTTCTGCTTCTATGTAAGCACCTTCTACCACACCACTTACTTCTACGTCACCTTTTGCTTTAATGGTGTATCCTGTAAGAACATTTCCTCTCACAAGTACAGTTCCTAAGAATTCAACATCGCCTGTTGAATTATCAATATTTCCGGATACCTCTAGGTAATTAAGCACAATGACTTTACCATCATCTATTTTAACTTGTCCATCCGTTAGGGCATATAAGGTATCATCTTTAACTTTTGTATTCTTCCCAAAATACAATTTCTCTGCCTTAACTTTAGCTGGAGGAATTTCATCACCGTATATGTTCTTACCAGGTATCCCTTCCTCTTCAGCAATTAAAGTCGCTAAAGCATCACCTTGTTTCACATTGGTTATGAGATTTAATTTATGATAATCCATTGTACCGTCTTCATTCATATGTGGTTTTATTTTCTTTTGTATTTGAAATAAGTACTCTATTTTCCCGTTTACACCTTCAACCGGTGCAAGCCCTTTGGCTATTTCAACATCTTTATAGTATACTTTTTCCATAATCAACTTATCAATTGCTTCCTGATCTATACCAAATTTGATATTTCTATCTTCTAGTGCTAGTAAAATATCTTCTTTTTCGATATATTTTCCTTCACCTATAGCTGGGTAAAGTCTAACATATACGAGTAATTTATCGGAAGACACATTAATATCCATTGTCTCATCTGTAGAAACAATCATAGTCTCCGATAATTTTATTTCTTTTTCTTCTCGTAGAAATCTTAGTGTAGAAACCAATAATTCATGATCATAATTGACAACTTTTTTGTTATCTAATGTTTTCAATATATCATCAAATTCAATTTTTTTACCTTGTTCGCTTGGTGGACTTAATGTAATATACAGTCCATCTTCTTTATTCGATAAATAAAAATATCCATCATATACATGTTCTGACATGTTATCACTCCCCTAGAAACCTGCCAACAGCTCAACATTATTCCCCAGCCTCTTCTTCATTTTTTTTAGCGCCTTTGTATGTATTTGAGATATTCTTGACTCTGATACCCCGAGTATATGACTAATTTCTTTTAATGTTAATTCCTCATAATAGTAAAACATAATTACTCTTTTTTCATTTTCCAATAAGTTTTCTATGACATGAGTCAAAATCTCTCTTAATTCATGCTTCTCTACAACGCGTTCGGGTTGTGTATAGCGTGAATTATTCATAGGTTCAATTCTAAGTTCACTACCTTGTTCGATGTATTCTTCCAAAGATGTCAAGGTAAGTAACTTGGTTTGATTCATCCACTTTACATATTCTTCATGTGAAATCTCAAGTTCTCTGGCAATCTCTTCATCTGTTGCTGGTCGCCCAAATATGTTTTCTAGTTTGGTCGTTGCATGATCAATCTGCTTTTGCTTTTTACGAAGTGATCTTGGAATCCAGTCCATACGTCTGATATTATCCAATATGGCACCTCTGATACGTAATGAGGCATAAGTTTCAAACTTGACCCCTTTGTCAAAATTATATTTATCAATAGCGTCAATGAGTCCAAACACACCATAGCCTACTAGATCTTCGTATTCCACATTGTTACCAAGATACATATTAAGTCTACCCGCAACTAATTTTACAAGCCCTGCATATTCAGTTATGATTTGTTCTTTTAATCCTGCTGACGGGTTTTTTGAATACTTCTGCCATAACATTGCTTTACTATTATCATCCATTTTGGCCTCCGTTTACACGCCTATTCGGTGGTTTCATCGTCAATTAGTTCATCTTCATCTTCAGCTTTTTCCAAAGCTTTTATACGCGTGATTTCTTCATCCATATCACTCAGTAGCTTTTCTTTTTCATTGGTTTCTACTTGAATATATATCTTATTTAATATGCTCTGTATAATAGAACCTATTATAAAAAAGATTAATAGAACAACCATCAGCGTAATAGAAAGTTTTTTAAGGTCATAGCCGTTAATTAGACCTAAGATACTGACAATAATCCCTGCTACAAGCATGATGATTATGTGAAAATTTCTTACCATACTGCGTACCATCCTTATATGATTTTATTCTCTTTTCCAATAGTTTTAATAAATAAGTCACCGGTATCCGTATAAAACTCAATGGTTCTACCATAGTTTTTCCCAGTATCTTGACCAAGTATTTTTATGCCTAACCTACCTAATATTTTAACAGATGCTTCTACGTTTCTATCCCCAATCCTCATTAAATCATTACTTGTTTTAAATGAGAACATTTGTGCTCCCCCAGCTAATTTTGCTACAAGTCTATGCTTACTTGCGCCTAATCTTACCATATCATCAATTAATTTACTAATACCTGTATCTGCAAACTTTGCTACATTGCTATTGTTTTTTATTTGAGTACTATCGGGTAGCATAACATGTGCTAATCCTCCAATTTTTTTAAGAGGGTCATAGAGCACAATACCAACACATGATCCAAGTCCAAGTGTTGTTAAAATGCTTGGAGATAAGCATGAATTCAAATCTGCCATGCCTACTTTAATTTTGTCATTCATAGGCTATGCTGTAATTCCTAATGATGTCAATATTGTGCCATAAGATGTTACATCAGGAATCAGAATAAAATTCCCAAAAACCTTATGTTCTCCTTCACCAAAACCAGTTTGTATTAAAAGTGCTTTATCCCCAATTTTTCCAAACTCAATAGCTGGTACGCTTAATATTGCCCCTGCCATATCAATAGCCATATGTGGTACAGACGCATTAATTCTTAAATTAGTTAATGATGATAGTGATGATAAATAAGCTCCTGTGATGATATTACCAATTTCTTGTAGCGCAGATAAGTCCATTTCCGTAAATTCTTCAAAGGTATTTAGTTCTTTTCCCATTAAGATATTTACCAGATTATGAGCTGAAGTGGTTTCAAGAACGAACATCATCATTCCGTTGATCTGACCTCCAACAGCTAATAAAATACCAACAACCTGATTTTCAGCTCCACCTAATATATCGGATAATTCTTTGAATTCTAATATATTAACTTTCGGTACAGCCATGTCAATCTTACGATTGATCATTTGAGAAAGGGCAGTTGTTGCATTTCCTGCCCCTATGTTTCCTATTTCTTTTAATACATCTAGATGTATACTATCTAAAGTATCAATGTTTATATTATCCATGATAGTACTCATTCCCTTCATATAAACAAGCCTGAGCCATGTTTTTTTGTCAGAATTACATTGATGGTAAAAGTGACTTATATACCCTTACCATTGATGTCATGTGCAGTAATTTTACTCATTGGTATTAATCAATCCATCAAGATTAAGGAGTGTTACCAGTTCTTGATCTATTTTTCCAACACCTTGAACATATATACTCTTCTCATCATTGGCATCTTTTGATATTTTTTCAATAGCATCATCTGTTAGATTAATCACTTCTTTTACTTCATCTACGATGATGCCCATTGGATTACCTTCTAGCTTAACAATAATAATACGGGTATTATGTGAATATTCATCAGGTTCTAGACCAAATTTTAGCCTTAAACTCATAACAGGGATAATATCCCCTCTTAAGTTAATAACGCCTTTAATATAATAAGGTGCTTTGGGTACTCTTGTAATATTTAACATTCTCTCAATATTTTGTACATACTGTATGTTAACACCATACTGCTCATGTCCTATTTTTGCTACTATAAACTTTTTAATTACTTGATTCATTTCTTCCATATTCGGCCCTCCAATTACACTAATGTATTAATGTCCAGAATTAAGGCTACTTCTCCATCACCAAGAATGGTTGCTCCTGCTATTAATTTAATATTGGATAAGTATTTTCCAAGTGTCTTTATAACGATTTCTTGTTGTCCAATTAAGGAATCTACAACCATACCTGCTTGCTTTTCACCTTTATTAACGATGACAACTGTAAGTGATTGTCTATTTGGATCAACTTCATCAATGCCTAGTTTTTCATGCAATCTTACAATTGGAATAACATGACCACGAAGATTAATTACCTCTTGGTTCTGAATGTATTTGATATTAGCTACATCTACATCTTCAATATTCTGGATCGTGTTAAGAGGTATTGCGTACTTCTCATTACCTAGATTAACCATTAAAGCTTGGATAATCGCTAGTGTTAATGGAAGTCTTATGATAAATTTACTACCTTTATTTATTTCTGTTTTAACTTCAATATCGCCACCTAGTGCTTCTATCTTCGTTTTAACTACATCAAGACCTACGCCTCTACCAGATACATCTGATATTTTTTCTGCCGTACTAAAACTTGGTCTAAAGAGTAATTGGATGATTTCTTGATCAGTCATACTATCTGCTTGATCTTCTGAAATGGTCTTGTTACTAATTGCTTTGTTTTTAATCTTAGTAACATCTATACCATGACCATCATCATTCACTTCAATAATAACATTGTTACCATCTTGATAAGCTCTAAGGCATACATTACCAACTGGATCTTTACCAGCTTTAACCCTTACATCAGGTGTCTCAAGACCATGATCTCCTGCATTCCTAAGTAAGTGAACTAATGGATCACCAATTTCATCAATGACTGTACGGTCAAGTTCTGTTTCTTCACCTGACATATGTAATTCAATGTTTTTGTTCAGCTGTCTTGCCAAATCACGAATTAATCGTGGGAAACGATTAAATACACGTTCAATAGGTACCATACGAACCTTCATCACTGCATCATGTAAATTAGTTGTGATACGCTCTAAGTACTCGATTTGTTCATTGAAATTCTGGCTTGTGTTTTTAAGTTCAATAGTCTCCAAACCATTTTTTATAATAATAAGTTCACTAACAAGATTCATTAAGGTATCTAATCTTTCAATATCGACTCTTACTGTACGATTCGTTTTTGGTTTAACACCTGTTGCTTTTGAAGCATTTTCTTTGTTGCTCGTCTTCTTTTCATTGGCTACTCTTGGCTGGTCATCTTCTTTTACATTCTTAACAGGTTCTGTTGGTATATTCATCTCATCAGTAAGTACTTCTGTTACCTCTGCTACTGAACATAATTCAGATACAACCTTGTCTGCATTTTCATTTGTAATAATGAACGTTGTAAAGTGATTATCAAATTTCTCATCCTCAATATCTTGTACTGCAGGATGCGATTTAATAACTTGTCCTAATTTCTCCAAAGTTCTAAATACAATAAATGCTCTTGCTGATTTTAGAACACAACCCTCACTAATATAAATAGTAATTCCATATACTTTATAATTTTCTTGATAAGCTTTTTGTATAGCATTTTTCTCAAAATCCGTAAAGCCCATATTGAGGTGAACCCGTTTGTCAGCATCAGATTTTTCTGCAGGGCTTGTTTCACTTTCTTCCACAAGTTGTATGGCAGCTGCTACTGATGTTGCTGCCACTTCTGCCGTTGCAGTAACTTGACCTTGTTCACCTTCTAATATCGCATTCAACTTATCGATAATATTCTGATTGTCTTTATCACCCTCTGAACTTGATTCTACGATGGAGTCCACATATTGCTCTAAAGCATCTAAACATTGGAATAAAATGTCCAATAGCTCAGTTGTAACAGCAATATTTCCATTTCTTATTTCAGATAACACATTTTCCATATCATGGGTAAGCTTTTGCATACGCTTATATCCCATGGTTGCCGCCATACCTTTTAATGTATGTGCAACACGAAAGACTTCATTAATAAGTTCTACGTTATCCGTATTCTTCTCAAGTTCTAATAAGGATTCATTTAGGCTCTGTAAATGCTCTTTTGATTCTTCAATAAATATCTCTAGATATTGACTTATATCCATCTTAAAGCACCCCCACTTTCTTAAGTATAGCGTCAGATATAGCTTCTAACGGAACAATCTCATCAGCTATGTCCATCTTAACAACAGCTTTTGGCATTCCGTAAACAACACACGTTTCTTCATTCTGCGCAATAATATGAATGGCTTTTTTATCCTTTATTCCTTTTAGTCCTTCGCTTCCATCAGCACCCATTCCTGTCATAATCACACCTACTAATTGCTTAGTATGTGTGGTCACTAGAGAATTCATCATTACATCTACTGCTGGTCTATGCCCCTTTAATGGCTCTTCACTAGAGAGTTTGATGATTAGTCGACATTGTCTATCTTGAACAATCTTCATATGATAGCTCCCTGGAGCAATATATGCTTTACCTTTTTCAATCACATCATTATCTTCTGCCTCTTTTACCTCTATAGCACTTAATTGATTTAACCGATCGGCTAGAGACTTGGTAAAACCAGCTGGCATGTGTTGTACAATAACAATTCCTGCATCTAGATTAGCAGGTAAATAGGGTAATACATATTGAAGTGCTCTAGGACCACCAGTAGAACATCCAATGGCTACTAAATTATTAATACCAGCACAATTGTCTGACCGATGACTTATTAATGAACGCGATGTTTTCTTAGGAGTACGGGTAACTGGCTTAGTTTGTATAATCTTAGGTGCATTAATATTAGCAGCCATGAGAAGCTTAGCAATTAATGCCTCTCGCATTTCTTCTGTATTAACCTTGAATATATTCTGTGGTTTTGTTACAAAATCAATAGCACCTAATTCTAAGGCTTTTATTGTTTCTGCTTTTCCTTCCATAGCTAAAGTACTCATGACAATCACAGGTACATGGATTTTCATTTTTTTTAGCTGTTCAAGCATTGCTAGCCCTGTCATAATAGGCATTTCTATATCTAGTGTAACTACATCTGGTTTTAATGCCTTGATTTTTTCTAAACCATCTTTACCATTTCTTGCCGTTCCTATTACTTCACATCTTGAATCACTTGTAATTATATCAGATATAACCCTTCTCATGAATGCAGAGTCATCAATAACAAGAATTTTTTTCTTCATGCCCATCTTATCACAGTCCTTTTTTACGTTTTCTTCGTTTTCGCTGCTCCTCAAATATGTACTTAATGATTGTTTCTCTATCCTCATTGGCTATATCGTCGAACATCACTCTTGTTTCATATTTCATTGTTTCAAAATCAACAATCTTCGAATCCACAACTTGCCCTAAGATTTCTAAGGTTATAATATCCTCTCCGATGTTTAAATCAAATTGACAATTGACTTCAGGATTAGTATCATAGTGCATCTTGGAAGTGAAACGTAAGCCACCACCACTAATATCAACCACAAGACCATGATACCATTCGTCACTTTCTTTTTCTGAAAAGTTGATGGGCATAACACAATCTAATCTGAAATATTGACGGCGCTGACTCTTAACTAATTTTGACTGAATCGAGAGCGTAATGAGATGCAATTGATTTTTCTTAATACGTTTGCTCACCTTAGCTTTACAATTAAATAATCCACCTTTGGTGTATATGGAAATCATATAGGATGTTCCAATCTCAAGTGGTATAATCTTGCCATTTTTTACTGGGGCTGAAATGATGAGTTCATCATCCACTATATCTTGAATGATACTCACATATATTTTTTGATTTTCATATGCTTCATTGGAATTAAATTTACTTCTAGATATTTCAATTTTGTCACCTAATGATAATGCTTTATGTATCATTGTAATACCCACCTTACTTATTTCTGAATTTCATTAACTGATTAAATACATTACGTAGTCCCGTGTCAACTTTAGCACGATAACTATTATTAGATAACACGTTGTCTGCAACAACTTCAAAAGCTTTAGCAACCTTAGATTTTGGAAATAACATGGATACAGGTTTTTGTTCGATAACAGCTTTCGTTACATGTTGATCCTGTGGCAAAAAACCAATATTATTGAGCTCCATGTTCAAAAACTTGTTGGTTACTTTATTCAGTTTGTTATAGATCTCTAAACCTTCAGATTCACCTGATACACGATTAACAAGTAAGTTGATATTTGCACCTTGATACTCTGTTCGTTTTCTGTTTCGTAGAGCTTTTAGTACTGCATAAGCATCTGTGATGGATGTAGGTTCTGGTGTTGTGACTAATATGACCTCATTAGAAGAAACAATAAAATCAAGAACTGAATCGGATATACCTGCACCTGTATCTATGATGATGATATCCGCTAAACGATCAAGCTCCATCAGTTTCTCGTTAAGAAAGCTGAGTTGAGACTTTGATAAGTTTACTAATTCTTGCACACCTGACCCACCAGAAACAAATTCAATCCCTAAAGGTCCAGATGTTAATACTTCTTCCATACTCATACCGTTGTAAATCATATCAAACAGATTGTACCTTGGTACTATACCGAAGATAACTTCTATATTGGCAAGTCCAAAATCTGCATCAAATATAACAACCCTTTTCCCTCTTCGTCTAAAATTAATAGCTAGATTAACGGATACATTGGATTTTCCAACTCCACCTTTTCCACTTGTAACAGTAATAACCTTTGCAGAACTCTGTGGTGTCGTGGCTTTTTGTTTTTTTCGCATTAAGTTTCTGAGATTAGTAGCCTGATCCATCGCTGCTGTGTCCTCCTAATATGGATTTTGCAATGTCATGAGGATTCAACTCTGTAAAATCATCTGGCACATTTTGTCCAAAGGTTACATATGACATGGTTGCTCCAATCCGATGTCGTACATTTAGTATATTACCCACGCATGTGGATTCGTCTAACTTTGAAAATATGATTTTGTAGTCTGCAATTTCTTGATACTTTTTAGCTATATGCATTAAATCCTTGTACTTGGTTGTTGCACTCAGTACAAGATATACTTCTTTATCTGGTATGATTTCAAGTAGTGCCTTGATATCTGCCTGCCATTCTTGATTCTTGTGTGATCGACCTGCCGTATCAATAATAATGAGGTCTTTATCAGCAAACCCTTCAATAGATGCCTGTACCTCTTCATTGGTGTAGACAACATCCACTGGAATGTTTAATATGTTCCCATATGTCCTTAATTGTTCTACAGCCGCTATCCGATAGGTATCTGCTGTAATAAGTCCTATGTCCATACTCTGATTAATGCTATAGTATGATGCTAATTTGGCAATAGTGGTCGTCTTTCCAACACCTGTCGGTCCTATAAAAACCACTAACTTAGGACCATTTCCTTCTAAATTAATGGGTTCTACATCACCAATTTCATCAATGATGCGTTGATAGATAATAGAAATTAAATCATTCATCTGCACAGTACCCTTAGATAAAGATTCATTTAACCCAAACATTAATTTATTGATTACCTTCTCATCTACTTCATTTTCCAGTAGTTGCTCATATATGAGATTAACTAATGGAAAATTTTCAGTATGTATAGGTTCATCTACCTGCTGAGATTGTATGGCTTTCGTCACTGACGGATCAGCAAGTTTGGTATCATTCTTTTTCAACAACTGTTCTATCTTCGTAATTTTTTCTTCTATTTCAGAAGTTCTTGATTGATAGTGATGATCACCAAGGGCTTCTAACCTTGCTTTGAATGCATCTTTCTGTTTCACTTCTGCTGTAGCTGCTTTTTCATCAAGAGCAGCTGTAATCTGGGCATGTGGTTTCTTGAATAGTTTAAATATGCCTTTTGGTTTTAATGTTTTAACACTAACAATCAAGGCGTTCTTACCAAATTCTTCTTTTACTTGAAGCATAGCTTCTGTCTCGGTTCTTGCTTCAAATTGCTTTATTTTCAACTAATACTCACCATCCCTACTGATTGTATTTCTGCCTGAGAATCTAGTTCATTATAGGACAAAATAATTAAATCAGGATATTGCTCTTCTGTTAACCGTCTAAAGTATATACGTACAATTGGTGATGTCAATAAAATAGGAGGTCTTCCTATTGAAATTAGTTTACTAATTTCTTGTTCTACACTTTCATATACTTTAGCTGTTAGCTCAGGATCTAAGGCTAAGTAGGTGCCTTGTTCTGTTTGTTTAACACTATCCATAATCATTTGCTCTAAACTTGGGTCTAATGTGATGACACTGTTACTATCCTTATCATTTAAGAATGATGCTGATATGGATCGTTTTAAGCTTTGTCTAGCATATTCTGTTAGGATATCTGTATCACGACTGGTTACCGCATTATCAGCCAATGATTCAAATATAGTTACCAGATCTCTTATGGTGATACCTTCATTAAGCAGATTCATAAGTACTTTTTGAACTTCACCAACACTTAATAGTTTTGGTACGAGTTCATCCACTAATGTTGGATGACTTTCTTTAACGTTATTAATAAGCGTCTGTACATCTTGTCTTGTTGTCAGTTCATCTAGGTGTTTCTTGATGACTTCAGTTAAGTGGGTTGCAATGATTGATGGTGGATCAACGACTGTATACCCTAAAGTCTCAGCACGCTCCCTTTGTGTTTCTGTAATCCATATAGCTGGAAGATTAAAAGCTGGTTCTACGGTTTCTATACCATCCATTTCTTCTTCAACAAAACCAGGATTCATTGCCATATAATGATCAAACAGTATTTCACCTTCCGCTACCTTTACACCTTTTACCTTAACAATGTATTGATTAGGATTTAGTTGTATGTTATCTCTCAAACGAATAATAGGGACAACAGCACCAAGTTCAATGGCTATCTGACGTCTGATCATCACAACACGATCTAGCAAGTCTCCGCCTTGATTAGCATCTGCCAATGGAATAATACCATATCCAAATTCTAGTTCTATTGGGTCAACTTGTAATAAGGAAACCACATTCTCAGGTCGTCTAATTTCTTCTGCTTCTATATCTTCAGTAGATATTTCGTGTTCTACTGCTTGAATCTGTAAAGTGCTTTGTATTCTCCAAGCCGCAACGACAACTAAAACACCTGTACCAGATACAATAAGTGGTGGCAATGGTGTGAACAAGCCTAAAAAGACTAATACACCACCCGTTAAAAATAGCACCTTGGGAAGGGAAAATAGTTGTTTCGCAAGTTGATCGCTTAAGTCAACTTCCTTGGATACTTTGGTGACAAGAATACCCGTTGCCAAGGAGATGAGTAGAGCTGGTATTTGACTTACAAGACCATCACCAATGGTTAATATGGTGTACTGAGTCATTGCCTCGTCAAGAGGTAACTTCAGTCTTGTTACGCCAATAATTAACCCACCTGCAATATTGATTACTGTAATCAGCAAGCCTGCTATGGCATCACCTTTTACAAATTTACTTGCTCCATCCATTGATCCATAAAAAGACGCTTCATCTTGAATTTTCTGTCGTCTTTCTCTTGCTTGCATCTCATCAATGAGACCAGAGTTTAAGTCTGCATCTATTGCCATCTGTTTACCAGGCATGGCATCTAATGTAAAACGTGCTGATACTTCTGCTACCCTTTCAGCACCTTTCGTAATAACCATAAATTGTACGATAACTAATATAATAAACATAACAATACCAACAACGATATCACCGCCACCTACGAAACTTCCAAATGTAGCTATAACGTCACCAGCCTTACCAGATGACAATATAGATCGTGTAGATGAGAAGTTTAATGCTAAACGATAAATCGTAATAAATAGTAATATTGTTGGAAAAGAAGACATATTCAAAGCTTCTTGTGCAAAAAGTGCATTAAATAATATAATAAGTGCCAGCGCTATATTGAGTGTAATAAGCAAATCTAAAATCCCTGTACTCATTGGAATAATCATAATAACAACAGCAAGTATAATAAATAAGCCTAATATGATATCTCCTACTTTAATCTTCATTGTCTAGCCCTCCTTTTTCTTCTTAAGATTGTAAACGAATGCTAATACCTCTGCAACCGTTTGGTACAACTCAGGAGGTATTTCCCCACCGATATCCACTGTATAATATAGAGTTCTAGCAAGAGGCCTATTTTCTACAATTTCTATCTCATGATCTTTAGCAATGCTTTTTATTTTAGCTGCTAACACATCAACACCCTTTGCTATTACCACAGGGGCTAAAAAATCATTAGTATCATATTTTATAGCAACAGCAAAATGCGTTGGATTGGTAATGATCACATCTGCGCTAGGTAAATCTTGCATCATTCGCTTCATAGCAGCTTCTCGCATTTTTTGGCGAATTTTTGATTTAATTTCTGGATTACCTTCTGTTTCTTTGTGCTCCTGTTTAACCTCTTGTTTTGTCATCTTTAATTGTTTTTCAAGAGAAAATTTCTGGTAGATATAATCTATTACAGCAATAATTATAAAAAAAGCACCAACTTTTATACCGATATCTAATGCAATATCAGTCATTAATTTGAATGCCTCTAATAAAGATAACTCGTAAACATATAATATAAACCCCTCTTTACCATTAACACTCATATATACAATAGCAATGATAATGATAATCTTAAGTAATGATTTGATGAGTTCCATGACAGATTTTAATGAAAACAATCGCTTGAATCCTTGAATAGGATTTAATTTATTAAATTTAGGCTTCATTGTCTTTAATGAAGGTTTCCACCCAACTTGAAGAAAATTTCCTATTAAACCTATGGCTACAACAATCCCAAAGAATGGAAACAGTATTTCAAACATTGACATAATAGCATGTTTGAGAATCTTGCCTATAAATGTTATAGAAAACTCATTAACTGCTATGTCAAAATTCTGATACATATACCGATATAGATTGTGTAAGCGTTCATACATATAAGGTGTGAATAGTTTTATCGCAGTGAACATAACAACAAGCATTAGAGCTGTCGTTACTTCCATACTTTTTGCTACTTGACCTTCTTCTCTTGCTTTTTCACGTTTTTTAGGCGTGGCTTTTTCTGTTTTTTCTCCCGAATCACCATTAGCAAAATATTGTAGATGATAAGGTATTGTAAGTTTTTTGTCTGTGAAATAGGATTTTATCATGTGACACTCATTCCTTTTATGATTGTATCCACAAACTTTAACATGCGCTCAAAAATCCATTCACTAACATTTGGAAAAACAGCTAAAGTTATCAAGAGTACAACAAGTCCTAACATTAATTTTAGTGGAAGCCCAATAACAAACATGTTCATCTGTGGCGTTGCTCTTGCTAAAATACCAAGAATAACATTTAGAATGAGCATACAGCCAATCATTGGAGCTGCTATCTGTAAAGCGATAACAAAGTAATCTCCAAAAAAGTTTATTATTTCCGAATATAGACCTATTTTAAATGTAGATCTTCCTATAGGCACCCATTTAAAACTTTCTGTCAGAGCTTTGATTAAAAAATAATGGGTATTCGTTGCTAACATCATTAATAATAATAAGTAATAGTAAAAGTTACCTGTTATTGTAAGTTGTACCTGACTTAATGGGTCAAATACATTAACCATGGTAAAACCCATCTGATAATCCATTAATTGCCCAGCTAACGATATAATGGAAAATGCTAAATTAGCACCAAATCCAATAATCCAGCCAACAAAAAACTCCTTTACCACCAAAGTTGCAAAAGGTATAATCTCTGCACTTGATACATCGGCTTCCATAGGCTGAATACTGATCATAATAACAGCTGTAAAAAAAGCTATGGCTATCTTCGTGGTCTTAGGAATATTTTTTATACCAAATAAAGGTACAGCAATAAAAAAACTAATCATACGTACAAAAACGAGTAAAAAAGCGTCTAAATATGTAAAAGGTTCCTGTAATAATAAATCCATTTTAGTTTCCCCTAATTGACAATAAATGAACCAAAGTTAGAATATAGGTTTGTTATTAAAGTCACCAATTTATTTAACATCCACGGTCCTAATACCATAAGACCTAAAAAAACGGCAAGAATTTTGGGTACAAAGGCCAGTGTTGGCTCTTGTATAGATGTAACTGTTTGAAAAATACTTACCAGTAACCCTACTGTTAGAGCCAATAATAACAACGGTCCTGCAACGGTTATTACTGTTAATAATGCCTCTCTTGCCATATCGATAATCATATCTTGATTCATTAAGAATCATTCCTTTCACAAACTCCCTTAAAGCCTTACATCAAAAGCGAAAGGTTTTTACCAACTGTCCGATAATCAAGTTCCACCCATCTGCTAATACAAAAAGCATCAACTTAAAGGGTAATGAAATCATGACTGGCGGTAACATCATCATACCCATGGACATTAACGTAGAAGCTACAATCATATCCACCACAATAAATGGTATGTAGATTAAGAAACCTATGATAAATGCCGCTCTGAGTTCACTAATAATAAATGCTGGAATGAGCGCACTGGTTGGTATATCTTCTACTTTTTCTACACTTCTACTATTAGCAATATCTAAAAACAATGCTAAATCTTTATCATTTACTTGGTTTAGCATAAATTCACGTATTGGCTTCAATCCCCTATCAATAGCTTCTTCTTGCGAGATTTCACCTGCTGAATAAGGCTTCAGAGCTGTCTCATTAACATTTGTCATAACAGGTGCCATAATAAATATGGTTAAAAACAAGGCTAAACCTATTAAGACTTGATTGGGGGGCGTCTGCTGGGTAGCTAAAGCAGACCTAACAAAATGCAAAACAACAATGATTCTCGTAAAAGACGTCATCATAATTAAAATAGAAGGTGCTAATGAAATCAACGTTAAAATAAATAGAATCTGTAAGCTTCCTACTACATCTTTACCATCTTCAGCTGCACTCACATTGAGGTCTACTGAAAAAGGAATAGGTGTCTCAGTAGCAAGCACCTTACTCGTTGAACATAAGGTTACACCAATAATAATACCGACTAGCACTATCATTTTTAAGTGTTTTATGTGTTTGTCTTTTATATGCCTCATTCAATCTACTCCGATATGTACTTTCTTATTTCTTTTTAAGAAATTTTTCTAGTTGCTTATTAAAAGGTAGCACTTGATTCTTCTTATCCGTGGCGTAATGATTTAAATCAATGTGCCCAGGATCGATTTCTTTCATAAAAGTGATACGATCCTTGGTTATACCTATTAAAAGATACTCTTCCCCAACTTTAATCAATTGAAGGACTTTTTGTGGTCCAACAGAAATAGACTCTAGTTGCTGAATATTTCTACTGGTACCTTTTTTAACCTGAAAACTACCAAATAATCTGGTTGCAAAGTAAGCTCCAAATAACACTATGATAAATAGTACCAACAGAACAATTAATTGCAACCAATCATTTTGCCCAACAAGTAATAGCGGACTCTTCATGGCTTAACCTATTGCTTTAGATACGGCTTCTATAACACGCTCAGCTTGGAAGGGTTTAACAATAAAGTCTTTTGCCCCAGCTTGAATAGATTCAATAACCATGGCTTGCTGTCCCATAGCAGAACACATAATAATCAATGCTTCCCCATTATTTCCTTTTATGGTCTTAACTGCTTCAATACCATCCATCTCAGGCATTGTAATATCCATAATAACAAGGTCAGGAGTTAATTCATTATATTTTTCAACTGCTTTCACACCATTTTCAGCTTCTCCAACTACGTTATAACCGTTTTTCACAAGAATGTCCTTGATCATCATTCTCATAAATGCTGCATCATCAACGATTAAAATATTCTTTCCCATTAGCTCTCTCTCCTCTTAATATATTAATTAATTAGGCTATGTCCGTTGTTTTTAATAATATCTGTAATACGTATACCAAAATTTTCGTCTATAACAACTACTTCGCCTTTAGCAACGTTTTTACCATTGACTAATACATCAATAGGTTCACCAGCAAGTTTCTTAAGTTCAATAATCGTTCCTGGTGCAAATTCTAGTATTTCTTTGATTGGTTTACTTGTTCGACCAAGCTCAACAGTGACTTCTAATGGTACATCCATGATTAAGTCAATGTTTTCCTTTTGCTGAATAACGGCATTAAAATCAAAATCTTGGAATTGTGCTTGCTGTACATCAATATTTCTAAATTGATTACCTGAATTATTAAACATATTGTTACCTGCCATTTGATTAAAATTAGGCATTTGGTTCGGCATTTGATTTGGAATATCCATTCGAGGCGCTTGCTGCTGCGCTTGTTCAGGTTGTGGCGCTGGTGATGGTTCAGGTTGCACTAATACTTCCTTTGCCTTTTCCTCAGCTTCTCGACTGGCCATAAAATTTTCATAGATATCTTTTGCAAATTCCATAGGATATAATTGCATCATTTCACTATCTACAAGATCACCTATTTGCATTTTAAAGGATACTTTCAAGAAATCCCTATTTAAAAACTCAACAAATTCTTCACTTTCATCCACATTAAAATCAATAATGCTAGATTTTGGCGGATTAATGTCAATTTTTTTACCAAACATGGATGACATGGATGTGGCAGCAGAACCAATCATTTGATTCATAGCCTCACTAATAGCACTTAAATGAAGATCTGTTAATTCTAAATCTGTACTATTACCTTCTCCTCCCATCATGAGGTCTGCAATGATTTTCACATCATCTTCTCGTAACATGAGTAGGTTAGTACCCTCAAGCCCTTCTTTATAAACAATCTGAATGGCAACACAAGGCTTTACAAATTCCTGTGATAGTTTGTCCCAAGTGCATTCTGAAACCGTAGGTGTGGTAATCACTACTTTTTGGTTAACCAATGAAAATAATGTTGTAGCAGCTGTTCCCATGCTAATATTGGATATTTCACCAATTGCATCTTTTTCAACTTCACCAATCTGATTGTTTGTTGTATCACTACTTTCTGTATCATCTAATCCCTTCAATAGGGCGTTTATTTCCTCTTGAGATAACATTTCATCCATATTTATTCCTCCTCTCTAAGAATAGAAGTAATCTTTACTGCATTTTTATTATTAAAAATACCTGGTTTTCCATAGAATTTTTTTATATTACCAACAAAAACTTCCATTTCTGAATCTAACTTATTTGAAAGTTTAATAATATCGCCTTTTTGAAGATTAACAAAGTCGTTAACAGAAATCGTTGAACGCCCTAATACTGCTTTCAAAGGTATCTTAACATTATCGATTTGATGTTCTATATACTCTTTGTATACCTCTTCATTAGTCTTTTGAATATTAGAAAACCAATATTTTGTATTCAGCTTATCCATAATAGGTTCCAGACATAAATAAGGAATACAGAAGTTCATTAATCCTTCAACTGGACCTATTTTTATACTTAAGGTAATTAACGCCACCACATCCGTTGGTGATATAACCTGCGCAAACTGCGAATTGGTTTCAATCTTCTCTAAACGCGGTGCTACCTTAACAACATTCTTCCATGGCTCTCTTAAATCTTGCAAACATATAACCAATATTTTTTCAATTAATAACACTTCTATCTCTGAAAAGTCGCGTTCTCTGTCAAGGGTATCCCCTTTTCCACCAAGTAATCTATCAATTATAGCATACCCTATATTTACTGATAAATCAACAACAAATGACCCCTTCAAGGGCGAAAAATCAACAACTCCTAACAAAATAGGATTGGATAATGAATTTGCGAAATCAAAGTAAGATATGGCTTCTGAATTGATGACATCTACTTGTATTGCCGTTCTTAAATAAGCTGGCAAAGTAGTTGATATCAACCTTGCATAATGCTCAAAAATAATTTCTAATGTTCGAAGTTGTTCTTTTGAAAACTTCGATGGTCTTGCAAAATCATAGTCTTTAATTTGTTTTTCATTGGCATTGGAACGATATTCATCAACATCTAATTCTCCTGTATTCAGGGCGTTCAGTAGATCATCAATTTCGTTTTGTGATAAGACCTCACCCATACCTTCACCTCCTATCAGTAAGTAATCATGTGTTCATATTTTGTGCCATGACTTTGTTTACTTGCAAAGACAAAGTCACAACAAGGGTTGGAAAATATATTTTCACACCTCATACAATCTATCAGTATGCCTAACGATATAAGAAATCACCAATATACACATTAGATAATGTATCTGTATCTAATAACTCTTTCATCATAGTGAAAATTTCCTCAGCTATAACGTCTTCGCTGTCAGGTCTTAACATCTCTTCAATAGACTTTGTTTTTAATAGACCCGAAATTTTAGATTTAATAAGATTTTTTTGTTCTTCAAGAAGCTTTTTAGTTGCTTCTAACTGTTTGCTTTCTTTATCAAGTATAAAGCCGACAAAGAAAGTAAAATTCATCATTTTGCTAGGATCACTGGTTGAATTAAGCTGAAGTACAATGTTATCCGTCTCATAAGATTCTATTTGTGTTAGGGGTAAGTCACCTGGCTCTTTTACAACCTCAATTACTTCTGCTTTTTTATTCATAGCTTTAATGAGCATAGATCCAGATATAATTGAAAGTATCATGGAGCACACAATAAGAACTACACCTATCATTAAAACGGATTTACCATTAGCATCATTTACTTTAGGTTTTTTTCTTTTTTTCTTTAGCCATCCTTGTTCACCTCTATTCTTCTAAATCATTTAGTGGATCAATATTATTATACTCTTCTGTAATAAGCTTAATTTCAACACGCCTATTTACGCCTCTACCTTCTGCAGTTGCATTATCTGCAATAGGTCGATATTCCCCATAACCGGTAGCTGCAATTTTGGAAGGATCTATACCATGTTCACGGATTAATCGATATCCTACAGCTATGGCTCTCGCTTGGGATAATTCCCAGTTACTAGGATATCTAACCGTGTTTATAGGACGGTTGTCTGTATGGCCTTCTATTTGTATGGTTTTATCTCCAATGTACTCCATTATTTTAAGGGAAATAACATCCACCAACAAGACGGCATCAGGTGTAAGCTTGGCATAACCACTTTCAAATAGAATCTCACCTTCAATGGTAAGTTTTATAATGTTTGAGTTGTACTCAATCTTTACTTCACTTTCATAACCTTGTTTCTTCAGATACTCATTAATATCTTCTGCATCTTTCTTTGCTTCTTCTAATTTACTTTCAATTTCATTACTTTCTTCACCCTCTTGCTCAAGAGGTATCTTGTTATCAAATACTAATTCAATACCGTTAATCTGACTAATACCATTGGATATGAGTTCATTTTGAGTCACTGCTGTTCCACCTGGCATCACATCAACACGATTTTGAAAAGAGTTAAGGGCTGCCTTAAACTTAGCAACATCAATACTCGACATGGAAAAAAGTAATACAAAGAAACAGAGTAACAACGTCATCATATCCCCATATGTAGCCATCCATCCAGGTAAGCCTTGGCTACCTTCGCCACTTTTTCTTTTCCTAGGCATTGTTTTCACCTTCTTCAGCGTTATCTTGGCTGATTTCGTTTCTTAGACTAGGTGCTAAGAAAGCTTTTAATTTTTCCTCAATAACACGAGGATTTTCTCCAGCTTGAATGGATAATAAACCTTCAATGGATACTTCTTTTAATAATATCTCAGCTTCACTAATAACTTTCATTTTATTGGCTATTGGTAATGCTATGAAATTGGCTAGTACTGATCCATACAGTGTTGTAAGTAAGGCAACAGCCATACTTGAACCAATTGTACTTGGATCACTCATAGTATTCAGCATCTTGATAAGACCGATCAATGTCCCGATCATACCCCATGCTGGACCATATTCACCAATTTTACCCCAAAAGCCTTGAACAAACTTATGTCTTCCCTCGACGAAAATAATTTCTGTTTCCAAAATATTTCTTACTAATTCTGGATCGGTACCATCGACAATCAAAAGAATACCTTTCTTCATAAAATCATCATCGATTGATTCCGCTGCTTCCTCGAGTGCAAGTAATCCTTCTTTTCTAGCAATGTTTGATAGCTCAATAATCTTCTTAATAATTTCCCCTTCATTTAACTGTTTGTTTCTAAAAATTAAAGACGCTGATTTAATACACTTAATAAAATCAGATAAAGGATAAGAGATTAACGTTGCCGAAAAAGTTCCTCCAATTGTAATCATAACCGAAGCCGGATCAGCAAAATCCAAAAGCTTACCGTTATTAAATAAAATGGACAATATAACAAAGAATGCACCTGCAACAAGACCTCCAATAGTAGCTAAATCCAATTTTCTCACCTCACTTTAATGCTTCACGTCATAGACAATATACGTTGCTACTTAATTTTCTATGGCTATTATACCGAGTAAGATTATAACGTGTATCTTGCAAATAACCTTCTAAGGTAATCAAGCATTTTATCTTTTGTTATCAATTACCGTTATCGCTAGCTTCTCTCAATACCTTTGAGAGATGGGTTTTATAACGGATAATTTTTTCAATAATTTCTTTAGACGATTCTTTTGCAATGATTTTTTTACCTGTTGTCAATGTGATAATGGTATTTGGTGTTTCTTCTATGACTTCAATAAGGTCACAGTTCACTACAACCTCTTCGTCATTAAGCTTGGTTATATAAATCATGTCATCACCCTTTTTAAATAGTAGTGGCTATGGCAATTAGCCACTACTATAGTTATTGTTATACACCTTGTTCAGGTTACAACTTATGGACTACTTAACGCTTAAGATTAACAAGCTCTTGTAGCATTTCATCTGATGATGTAATGATTCTTGAGTTGGCTTGGAAACCTCTTTGAGTGGTAATCATTTCGGTAAATTCTCTTGATAAATCTACGTTAGACATTTCAAGGACGCCACCGTTAAGTGCACCACCATCTGATTGTGGATCAGAACCAATTCCATCAAATTCACCAGAGTTATTGGTCACTTGGAAAAGATTATTCCCTACTTTTTGAAGACCTGCTGGGTTTTGGAATTTGGCAACGACTACTTGTCCTAATTTTTTTGATTCGCCATTGGTGTAGGAACCTTGAATAATACCATCCGGACCAATATTAAATCCAGATAAGGCACCAACTTTGTTACCAGCTCCAAAACCGTTTTTATCCCCTGCTTTTCCAGTAGCAGTTGTATCGCTGTCAAATAGGGTTAGTTGGGAAAAATCAACTGTAATATTAGAAAAATCAGCATCAACTATACCTGAGGTATTATCAATATTTTCAATAATAAAAGAACTAGCAGCTGTAGTATCAACTTTACCATCTGCAGTAAATACTATCTGCACAGTAGCAGGATTAAGAGATGATGATATGGTTTTATTCGCGCTATCTGTTATATTTTCAATAGTTAGATCATATGTATTAGCAGCAGCATTCGTATGAATTCTTGTATTGACCTTATATCTATACCCTTGAGAATCATAGATATCAAATCTTACTAATACACCATCTTTCTTTACAGGTGTACTAGGTAAATTAGGATCATTTTTATCAATATTCCCAGAAAAAGTAGCTTCTGAAGTCATTGTAGGCTGAGAATACAAATTCTCTGGCTTCATAATCTGCATCTTAGATACTTTACCTTTTGATATATTGCCTAGAGGATCTACTGACCATCCCATGACATTAAGTCCTTCTGGATTAACAAGGTTTCCTGCATTATCAATACGAAATGCTCCAGCTCGTGAAAAACGATAGCCACCAGCGCTGTTTAGAACAAAAAAACCATCACCCTCTATTTTCATATCAAGTGGATTATCTGTTCTCTGTGCCGCGCCTTCAGTCATTAAGGTATCAATTGAAGATATGTTGGCACCAAGACCTACTTGCATAGGGTTACGACCACCTAATTTATCTGACGCTGCACTAGCACCTTGTAACGTTTGGCTAAATATTTCATTAAATGTTACTCGACCTGCTTTAAAACCAGCTGTGTTGACATTGGCAATGTTATTACCAATAACATCCATTTTAGTTTGGTGAATCCTAAGACCTGAAACACCAGAATACATTGAACGCATCATTGCGCATAACCTCCTTCGTGTGCTGTTAATCTCCTCTATCAGTCAGAGATTAGTATAGAAACTTCCTCATTGAGGTCCAGTTTATAGAATGACAGCACCATCAATATTAGTAAATACTTTGTTATCTTGTTCTGATTTTTCCATAGCTGTTACAACGACTTTGTTTTTTACATTGACAACAAGAGCAACATCATCAATCAGTACTAGGGATTCCTTTATACCTTTTTCTCTGGCTTGACAAACACCTTGATTGATACGCTTTAACTGCTCATTTGATAATTGAATATTTCTAGCATGAAGTCTTGTATTAGCATGTTTCGAAAAACTCACCTCTTGACTTTGTTCTAATTGTTTTTGCAGAACTTGGTTAAAGGCTTCAGTTGCTTTTTTTATATGACTCTTCTGTAACCCTGAATGTTTAACTTTAACATTATTATGTACCGAATACATGGATGGATTAATCTTCATGTTAGTCACCTACTTCTATTTGTAAACATCTTTTAGTATATTTTTAAGTTATGGTGTAGTCGTGTCTGTAGTATCATCTGGTTTCGTTTCATCAGGTGCAACTTTATCCTGAATTTTCTCCAGATCTTTTTTAATGGCTTCAACACTTTTGTAAAGTTCGATCATATCGATAGGTGCTAATACCGCCTCTACTTTTTCCAATGGTAAGTCAACAGGTTTTTCTACATCATCCATTTTCACCTTTAAGAAAACTTTTCCATTTTGCATAAAGACACCTGTTACCATACCGGCTACTGGATTGACCTTGTTAGTAGTGGGATCCAGAACTGTACCAAAGACTTCTTTGTTCATTAGGGTATAAGCCTGTGAAATGGAAACACCTTTGTTCATGTTTTGCATTTGCTCCAGTGAAGAGAATTGCGCCATCTGAGCTAAAAACTGTTCATTCTTTGTTGGATTAAGCGGGTCTTGGTACTGCATCTGTTTAACTAAGAGATTTAGAAATGCATCTTTGTCCAAATCATTCTTTGCGTCTGTTTTATAAGTATTAACGCCATACTTTGCCATAATATCATTTGTTACATTTGGTGTACCTGCCATATTATCCCTCCTTAAGCAGAATAATCAACGGAGCTGGTTACTAACGAATCTAACGTACTACTTGTTTCAGCCGTAGTCGTTTCATCTAGTTCATCTTCATTTTGGAGTTGCTGTACAGACATCATTTTGGCTGCACGTTTCTTCTTCTCTTGATTGTTAGAGAATTGCTTATCCTGTTGTTGATCATCCATTAATTGGTTATCGGTTACGACCACTTCAAGCTTATCAACGTTAATACCCTGCTCTTGTAATGAAACTCTTAACTGGGCTAGATTTGCCTCAATCATTTCTTTTACAGCTGGATTATCTGCCATAAAATTAGCTGTTATAACACCTTGTACAGATGTTAGTGAAAGAGCTAGTTTACCTAGATGCTCTGGTCGAAGTTGAATGAGCATTTCATTTGTATCGTCTGATAAGTTCACCTTAACGCTGGATACAATTTGATCCATAATATCTTCTGTATTCATATTGTATGTTACAACTTCTCGTACGCCGCCTTGTTCAATAACTTCTACCTTTTGAACCGTTTGGTTATTAACAGGAATATTAAATAAGTCATTGTTCTCTGTTTTGTTTTGTTCAGGATTAACATCGGTCGTCGTTGTCTCCGCTTCTGTCGTTTCTGTCCTAAGAGTTTCTGTAGCAGAACTGTCATCTTTCTCAGTGCGATTGTCTGTTATGGTTATATCAACCTGAGACTTGTCCTGATTTGAATCCTCTTTAGCTATGGCGTCTTGTTCTGGTAATGGAGATGTTTCTTTAGCTACAACTTTGTCATCCGTTGTTTCCTGATTTGCATGATGTTGTTTTATCAAGTCTTGTAATTTTTCTAGGTCAATATTCATTTCCTTCATCATTTGTCCTAGTTCTGATTTTAAGTTCTTAATCTGATTACTTTCTGGTAATGTTAGTAACTGGATGGCACTATCTACACCGTATAAACACGTAAGAAATGCATTTAATTTTTCGGAAACCAATAGATCAAAAACCGTCATATTTAATTGAGTGAGTACTTGCTTAAGCTCTTCTTCAGTAATACCTAAGAGCTCCGTTACTTTTTGGATAACATCTTTTTCTAATTGATCAAGCTCCACTTCAGAAGTTTCATTCATTTTAGGTTTATCCTCAGACATATTAACCTTTTTACTAGCTGTCTGCTTAAGATTCCCCGTTGGTTTCTTAACCTCAGTCTCTTTAGGTGATTGATCCGTTTGCTGATTAAGTACTTGATCAAAACGATCATTTGGTGCAGTTTTGTTTTGAGTTTTAGTCTGACTCCCCATACCTGTTACTAAATTCATTGATTTCGTAACAACTGATACCACTTCATCGCCTCCTTTCCTTATTAGTTAGTAGGAAACAAATATTCAGTGATTTTTGCTGCTGTTTTTGTATCCATAGCACTGAGTATCGCTCCTTGCTGCTCACTATCTATATCTTCTAGAATTTGAACAACCATTTTCATTTTCGAAGATGTTGTAGTCATCTTCGTTAATATCGCCGCCGCACTTGCGGGCTTCATTCCCTGATACATCTGTGCTATATTAACAATTTCTTGGTTATAAGCTTCTTTTTTGATTACTTCTGCATAGATTTCAGCTGCATTATCAGGCTTCATTTCTTGATAGAACACTCGGAAATTGGATATATCTGGTACTCCTTCTCCTAAAACAACCATTTTGTCAAATTCTTTTTTTCTTTCATCGAAAAGGAGCTGATTTTCTTCAAAAACCTTTAATCTTGCATTTTCAGCTTGAAGCAACTCAATCTGTTCTTGTAAGTTCTGTGTCATGACTTCTTTGTCTTTTAAAAGTGTTTCTGTTACTTTTAAGCGTTCAACAGCTTCATCAACTGTTTCAAAGGCATAAGTTGCAGTTGTCGTTTCAGCATCTGCTGAAACTTCTTCTACCATATCAGGTAATATCATATTAAGGACTGGAATATCTTTTAGTATAGGATATGCGTAGTTTGTCCCAATATCTGCAATATCTAATTTAATCAAAGCTATGAGTGCTGCTATTAAAACTAAGATGGATATGATTATCCCAATAATAATACTTAGAGCAGAACCTTTTTCTTGTAGTTCTATGGTTTCATTTTCCATATGGAACAGTCCTTTCAGTCCATCATCTATACTTTGGTATTTATTTACCTAATTTACGATACTTATAACTTACAATTTCATCTAATTGCTTTTGCTCTTCTTTATTCGATTGATGCATGTATGATTCGTAAGCTTTCTCTTTTAACTTCTCATACATCTTTTTTTCCATTAATGCCTGTGTTAATTCTATACGCTTAGTTTCCACTTCAGATGTCGCTTGTGTAACAACTGTATTTTGTTCTTTAATACATGTATGCACATATTGATTCATCTTATTCAACGTTAGAATTTCTCTAACCTTTATGGTATCAGCGACTGTACGTCGAAAGTGTCCATTATTGGCATCTAGTCGACCATGCAATTGATTGAGCTTTTCCTTCTGCACATCTAAATAGTGATGCGCATCTTTTAAAGCCATTTTTCTCTGGTCTTCTATTTTTTCTTTTATATGTAATATATTTTGTAATGGATATTGAAACTTAACCATGGTTTATCACTACGCTTTCATAACATCATGCATTATTGTTAACATCTGATCAAAAGTATATTTATCTTCTGTTTGTTGTTTAAGAAAATCGTTAACCAACTCTATTTTACTAATAGCATAATCAATGTTCTCATTGCTTCCTTTAGCGTATGCCCCAATATTGATTAAATCTTCTACATCTCGGTACGTTGCAACGATTGAACGCATACTATTTGCCATCTCTTTGTGTTCCGGGTCTGCTACTTCAGTCATTACCCTGGATACACTTTGTAAAATATCTATAGCAGGGTAATGGTTCTTATAAGCCATCTTCCTTGATAAAACAATATGACCATCTAATATACCACGAGCCGTATCTGTAATAGGCTCATTCATATCATCACCATCTACAAGAACGGTATATAACCCTGTAATCGAACCATGTTCACTATTACCAGCTCGCTCTAACAGTTTAGGCATAATAGCAAAAACAGAAGGTGTATATCCTCTACTTACTGGTGGTTCACCAATAGCTAGTCCAATCTCTCTTTGAGCCATAGAAAAACGCGTGAGTGAGTCCATCATAAGCAATACATCTTTACCTTGGTCTCGAAAGTATTCCGCAATAGCCGTTGCTGTGCTAGCTGCCTTTTGACGAATGAGAGCTGGTTTATCCGATGTTGCAACAACAACAACCGATTTTTTAAGTCCTTCTTCGCCTAAATCCCTTTCAATAAACTCTCTTACTTCACGTCCACGCTCACCGATAAGTGCTATAACATTGATGTCCGCACTGGTGTTTCGTGCTATCATACCAAGTAATGTACTCTTACCAACGCCTGAACCAGCAAATATACCAACTCTTTGCCCTTTACCAATGGTTAATAACCCATCCACCGTCTTAACCCCTATAGATAATACATCTTTTATTCGCTTTCTTTTCAGTGGGTCAGGTGGCTCTCTGTGGACTGGATACTCAGACTGGGTGTACAACACCCCTAAGTCATCTATGGGTCGTCCTAATCCATCAAGTACACGTCCCAGTAATCTATCACCTACTGGAACAGTTAAGGCTTGTCCCATTGCTTCTACAGTGCTCCCTAAGCCAATACCTTCTAAGTCCCCAAGGGGCATGAGCAAAATCCTATTTTCTTTAAATCCTACCACTTCAGCCAAAACTGAGCTATCATCTGTATTGGAATGAATTCTACATAATCCTCCCATACTCACTTTAGGTCCGAGGGATTCAATGGTTAAACCTACGACACGTGTAACGCGACCTAAATGTTTAATATAAGATTTTTCTGTGAGGGCATTATATTTATCAAAATCAATAATCACCATATTACATCCTTTAAGCTTGCAAACTGTTTGCAAGCAATTCTAAGTCAGCCTCTAAACCACCTAATCGTGTACTCAGACTACAGTCAATGTTGCCGGATTTCGTTTCTATAATGCACTCGTTAGCATTGAGAGTGTCATCACGAAGTACTTCGATTGTTACTTGATTACTTATATTTTCAGTTAATGTATCTAGATGTTCATTAACATATGCTAAATCATCCGTAGATACATGTAATGTAACATGATCCAGTGTCTCAACTTCTGAAAAACCCCTCTGTATTAAGGCTAATATTATGTTTTCTTTATTCACAATATGTCCCGTTAGATTTTTCGTTATTTTATGTAATACTTCAATCATTCTAGGTTCAATATCTTTTATAATCTGCTCACGCTCATTATGAGCATCTTGCAGTACCTGATTAGCTTCTGCTTTTATACGGTCTGCTTCCGCTTGACCTGCAGCTAAGCCTTCTTGATATCCTTTTTCAGAAGCTTGTTGAAAGGCTTCTTGTTCAAGGGATACAGCCCTTGCCGTAGCTTCTTGAATAATATGTTCTGCGCTAAACTGAGCTTGATTAATGATATCTTCTGCTATTTGTTTAGCTTTTTGCTTCTCTTCTTTTAAAATCTGAGCGATTGTTTTTTCTTCTCTTATGTCATCTTTTGGTTTATTATTAATAATACTAGGATCATCAGTACCAATACGTATAATTTTTTTGTTAGGAGAAGCATAATTAATGAATGGTGATTTGATAATACTAGACAATTATCTCGTCACCTCCACCTCTAGAGATAACAATTTCACCTGCATCTTCTAATTTTCGAATAATAGCCACAATCTTCTGTTGGGCTTCTTCTACATCCTTAAGTCTAACTGGTCCCATATATTCCATATCTTCGCGAATCATTGTTGCAAGACGCTTTGATAAGTTATTGAAGATAACATTCTGAACTTCTTCTCCAGCACCTTTAAGAGCTGTGGCAAGTTCATTATTATCAACATCACGTAAGATTGTTTGAATGGAACGGCTATCAAGAGTAAGAATATCTTCAAATATAAACATTTTCTTACGGATTTCTTCAGCAAGTTCTGTATTCTCAATTTCAAGAGTTTCCATAATATTCTTTTCTGTTGAACGATCAACAGAGTTCAATATCTGTACGATGGCATCCACGCCACCAACAATGGTGTAATCTTGAGTTACTAGTGATGATAATTTTCTCTCTAACACATTTTCCACATCCTTAATAACATCTGGTGATGTACGATCCATTTCTGCAATTCTTCTAGCTACGTCTGCTTGTTTCTCTTGAGGTAACGCAGCGAGAATCATAGCTGATTGTGCTGGACTTAAGTAGGATAATATAAGGGCAATGGTTTGATTATGTTCATCTTGGATAAAGTTAAGCAGTTGACTCGGTTCAGTTTTACGTACAAATTCGAAAGGACGAACCTGTAATGATGCTGTAAGTCTTCCAATAACTTGCATCGCTTTGTCGGAACCCAATGCATGCTCAAGCAATTCTTTGGCATAGCCAATACCACCTTCTGCTATGTACTGCTGGGCTAAACATATTTCATAGAACTCTTGAAGCACTGTTTCTTTATCCTTTGGTGACACACTTCTTGTATTGGCAATTTCTAGTGTTAATTGCTCTATTTCTTCTTCTTTTAAGTGTTTAAACACTTCTGCTGATTTTTCTGGACCTAAAGCAATTAGCAAAATAGCTGCTTTTTGCAATCCTTTTAGCGTTCTGTCTTTATTTATCGCCATACGATCACTCCCAATCTTCATTCAACCAGTTTCTTAATAACTGAGCCACAGCTTCTGGTTTTTCATCAACAAATTTCTCGATTTGAACACGTGTTTCAGATTTTTCATCGTATTCGATTTCTTCAAGATCTTGTTGCTCCTTAGTACTGGCTAACATATCTTCAACAGATAATTCTGGTTGGATTTCAGTAACTTCTACAGGTTCTGTTCCTCTATAAACAGCATATCCTAATAGAGCAATCATAATAGCTATAATGGCTATAAATAAATAATCCATAATAGGCTTTTTCGTTACTGTCATCGGTATGAATGTGGGTACTTCGTAACCAACAATTTTAACAGTTGCACCATTTGCAGCATTTTCAACAAGTGACACTAAGTCAGGATCAACTGCAACCTTTTTCCAGTCTTTATTCTGTGCTTTGAATTCTTCCCATGACATGTTATCAAGAGCACCTTGTTTTTTTAGTAAGCTTTCATCATATGTAACGAATTTTTTTGCCGAAATAGATACCGTTGATTGATCGTATTTAATATCGCCAGTATTTTTCGTCTCTTCTGTAATTGTTTTATTATTTTCATATTCATTTTTACTTATTTTGGTACTGCTATTAGACGAATTACCATTAGCTACCATATAATCTGTACCGTTATTTGAGTCGGTTCCTGGAATACCTGAGGGAGTTTCATTGGTACCTGTGGATTCATAATTGTAATCTGATGATGTCATGCCTTTTGTTTGCCCATCTGGAGCACTATATTCTTCTTTTAGAGATGATTTTGTATCAAAATCAATAATAAAATCAGCTGTTACAACTGCATCATCAAATTCACCTAATAATATACTTAATACATCTTTTTTAATTTTGTTTTCGGAAGCAACTTTATAGTCGATTTTACTATTAAGGCTTGTTCCTCCATTGTTAATATCCTCACCAAAATATAACAGTTTACCTGTATGATCTAATATTCTAACATCCTTAATCGCCAAATTAGGCACAGATGATGTTAAAAAATTAGCTATACCAACTACTTGTTCATCTGTAAGGTCACCACTTGTTGTTAAAATTGCAGTAGCTTTCGACTCTTTTGCATCATCAAAAATTGTTCTATCTTGGTCAGGCATCACTAATTTTACATCAGCCAATTCTATTCCTTGTATACCAGCAATTTTACCATTCAGTTCATTTTCAAAAGCTAATTGGTACATTGCTTTCCTATCAGACTGCGTCGTCGAAAGACTTGTTTTAAATGCTTCTTGATAACTCATACCTGTATTGGATATAATCCCCATACTATCAACGGCCATTTGAGCATCTTGCTTTCTTTTAGAATCTACATAAACAGATGTAGCATTATCTCTAACTTGGTATGGTATACCATTTTCTTGTAGCATTGTTTTAACCTGTGATGTTGTTTTAGGTTCTAATCCAGCTACAAATGGAACCATCTTTGTTTGATTTAATAACCTTACTAAAAAAGTTAGCGCAACGATTGCTATAACCAAAACTGAAATTATCTGTATCTTCTGCTTACCATTAAATTTATTCCAGAATCTCGTAATCTGATCTGAAATTTTATTTAAAAAATCAGGCATATGTACACCCCTTTAACATATATAACACATCCATTTTCTAGTCTAGATTCTGAGTCTATTTTTAGACTTGCATACGCATTATTTCATTATATGCATCCATTAGTTTATCTCTTAATCTGACTGTATATTGTATAGCAATTGTAGCTTTTTTAGACGCTATTAAAACATCAGCGATGTTATCAGTCTTACCAGCTGCAAAATCTGTTGTAAGTTGTTCCGATTGTTTTTGCAAGCTATTCGTTTCCTCTAACTGTCCAATTGCCGCTTTATATATATCTTCAAAAACTTGTCTCGATTCATTTTTTATATTTTTTTCGTTGGATAAAAGATGATTGACGCTGCTAATATCTCCAATTCTCATCTATCACACCTCTTTCTAGAATATTATTTGCCTATTTCTAAAGCTTTTAATGCCATGGATTTCGTTGCATTCATTGCTGTAACGTTGGCTTCATATGATCTGCTAGCAGATATCATATTCACCATTTCTTCCACTGTATTGACATTAGGCATAAGTACGTATCCATCACCATCTGCTTCTGGATGGCTTGGATCATATACTCTTTTAAGAGGTTTGGTGTCTTCGATAATCTTGGAAACCTTAACACCTGATCCTTGATAATTTTCTATTACGTCATTTAAGATATGTCCAAAGTTCTGATTTGTTTGTTCTTCGAAAAGTAGTACTTTCCTTCGATAAGGACCGCCTTCTTTTGTCTTTGTTGTATTAACATTTGCTATATTTTGAGAAATAATATCCATTCGAAGTCTTTGGGCGGTTAGTCCTGTTGCACTTACATTCATTGAGTTAAAAAAAGACATTTACTTTCCCCCTGATCTCTATTTTATATTTTCTTCTTTATATAGTACGATATATTTAAGTTTTATTATCAGTTTGATTAGCGATTTAATACTGTTTGAATTCTACTGAAATTCTTAGATAATTCATCAATTAAAACATTAAATTTTATTTGATTTTTAGTAAGTTCAGTCATTTCTGTGTCTATGTTCACATTGTTACCGTCTTCGCGATAACTTAAGTCTGTTTTGTCGATTTGAATCTTAGGTGTTAATGTGTTCATTTCAATATCAGATAGTTTATTGTGTGCCATAAGTGCTTCTTGAAGGGCTCCTTCAAACATCACTTCTTTTCTTTTATAACCTGGTGTGTCAACATTAGCTATGTTCTCTGATATGACTTGTTGCCTTAATAAACTTGCGTTTGCAGCTTTTCCTATTATATTGATGCGACTATACATGTTGTTACTTATCATTTATTACACCTACCTTTTTTATCCAATTTATCCATTAATAATAATTATAAGTTATATGTCGAAAATTGCAAGGCTTTTGGCATAAGCAATTAGACTTAATTTCCATTTATAGGATATATAAGACTTAATTTCTAAAAATAGACATAAAATATCCCAACTCGTTTTTACATATTATTACTTTTATCCTATATATTGTATCAGTTTATGTCAAAACATACAATATGTACTTTAGTAATATTTAAAAAATTTACCTTAATTTCACATCTCACCACCCTTCAAAGCCCATATACATCAAATATATGTTATTATTCTATGCCGTCAAGGCCTATATTAACGTTTTTTTAGGGTAAGTACTTACTAGATGGGTACTAAAATAAAATCAATAAGCGATTAGTCCTAATATATGTACTGGGTAGTATGGTAAAATCTATATGTTGACAAAATAACTAAAATATTCAAGCAATAAAAAAAGAAGAAGCTAGAATAGCTTCCCCTCTTTTTTTAAAAAATGATACTTTAATTAAGATAATTTTTTAATTTCTTCAATAAGTACATTGTTAAGTACTTTGATATAAGTACCTTTCATACCTAATGAACGAGATTCAATAACGCCGGCACTTTCAAACTTTCTAAGTGCATTAACGATAACTGAACGTGTAATACCAACTCTGTCTGCAATCTTACTTGCAACTAATATGCCCTCACTACCATTAAGCTCATCAAAGATATGTGTTATAGCTTCTTGCTCTGAGAATGATAATGTACCAATTGCTGATTTAACAATAGTTGTCTTTCTTATTTCTTCAGTATTTTCCTCGTTAATTGAACGCATAATCTCAAGCCCTACAACCGTTGCCCCATACTCACTTAAAATAATGTCTTCAATATCATAGGTTGCATTATTCTTATATAAGAATAATGTTCCAAGTCTTTCTCCTGCGATGTCGATTGGAATAATTATACCAATATAATTATTCACATTAACATTTGAAGAGAATCCTAATGTTTCAAGATTAACGTTTTCTTTTGTTGAAAGAACATTTAATAGTCTCTCATTTAGATTTTCATCAATACATGCGCCCAGTTGATCTTGTAACAACTCTTCAATGATACCTAATTCTTCTCTGTTGTGAAGACCTAGTAGCTTGCCCTTTTTGCTAATGACTAATGCATTAGAAAATAATATCTCACTAAGCACCTCACATATGTCTGTAAATATGACTCTCTGTGTACCTGTTCTTTGTAACAGTCTGTTAATCTTTCTAGTTTTATCAAGTAGTTGTACACTCATTAAATTTTTCCCTCCTAAAATATTATGCTATAAGTTAAAAGCATCAATATACACATTTAATTATAGTACGAAGCTTCAAAATATTCAAGTATATATTTGAAATTGACGCTAATACCTTCATTGATTAATTGTTTCTTTGCCCTAATCACATGAATAATGATTCGTTTAAATTAATATTTAGAATTTATAATTATATCCTTTTCATTTGTTAAGCCCTAATGATCATCTTTATTCTTCTTTATCATCTGTTGATTCTTTTAATTGGCTATAATTACATTCTTCATTGTTGCACTTTAGATATTTGCCCTTTTCTATCATAATCGTGCCACATTTTGGACATTTCTCTTTGGTAGGTCTATTCCAAGTCATAAACTCACATTCTGGATTATGTTCGCAACCATAATACCTTCTGCCCTTTTTCGTTTTTTTGATAAATACCTCTCCACCACATATTGGACAATCTACATCATCCACCTTTTCAAATAGTGGTTTAGCATTACGGCAATCTGGAAATCCAGGACACGCAAGGAACCTTCCGTATTTACCAAGTTTTATGACCATGTTTCTACCACATTTGTCACAAATAACATCAGAAACTTCATCTTTGATTTCAATTTTACCGATTTTTTCTTCAGCGTAATCAATTGTTTCATTAAAGTTAGGATAAAATTTCCTTAGCACATCTTTCCAAGGTATGACACCTGCTTCAACCTCATCTAACTCTTGTTCCAGACCTGCTGTAAACTTAACATTAACAATATCCTTAAAATACTCTTCCATTATACCATTAACGATTTCACCCAATTCCGTAGGAAAAAAGTTTTTTGTTTCTTTAGAAACATAGCCTCGTTTTTGAATAGTTGATATAATAGGGGCATAGGTACTAGGACGTCCAATACCATTCTCTTCTAACGTTTTAACCAGCGATGCTTCAGTAAAACGAGCAGGTGGCTGAGTAAAGTGTTGCTTTGGGGTCAATTCTTCCAAGCCTAATTTAGAATCTTTATTGATGTTGTCGATCTTTTGGTTATCTTCTACATCATCTGAAATATTATATACCTTAAGAAATCCTTCAAATACTAGTACAGAACCTGATGCATTAAAGCGATAATCACCAACTTGTATTTTAATAGCTTTAGTGGCATATTTCGCCGGCATCATTCTACTCGCTACAAATCGACTATGAATAAGCCCATAGAGTCTAAACTGATCTCTAGATAGCGATTCTTTTATAGATTGCGGTAATAAATCAACATAGGTTGGTCGAATAGCCTCATGAGCATCTTGTACTTTTCCTTTTTTATTGCTTTTAATGTCTTCATGATTGACATATGCGTCACCATAAGCATCAGTAATAAAAGTTTTAACAGCACCATTTGCCTCATCAGAAATTCTTGTAGAGTCTGTACGTAAATAAGTAATTAAACCAACTGTACCGTTGTCTTTAACATCAACACCTTCATAAAGTTGCTGCGCAATTCTCATGGTCTTTGAAGCAGTAAAGTTAAGTTTTCGTGCAGCTTCTTGTTGGAGGGTACTGGTTATAAATGGTTTTGGTGGCTTCTTCAAACGGACACTTTCTTTCACATCATCAACGATGTATGGTTTATCTTTGATATGATCAATGATGTCGTCCATTTGTTCTTTCGATGAAATTTTTATTTTCTTAGCTTTTCCATAAAAACTAGCAGTAAGTTCATCACCTGACTGATTGTCATGTAACCTAGCTAGCAGTGACCAATATTCTTCTGGGATAAAACGATTAATATCATCTTCGCGGTCACAGATTAATTTCAAAGCAGTCGATTGAACTCTACCTGCACTAAGACCTTTTTTAATCTTTTTCCAAAGCAAAGGACTTATTTTATAGCCAACGATTCGATCTAATATTCTTCTAGCCTGTTGAGCATCAACCAAATCCATGTCGATTTCTCTAGCTTCTTTTATGGAACTTTTTATTGCATTTTTAGTGATTTCATTAAAAGTAATGCGATAAACTTTCTTATCTTGCAAATTAAGTGAAAATAGTAAATGCCATGATATCGCTTCGCCTTCGCGGTCAGGGTCAGTCGCTAAATATACTTTATTAGCTTTCTTCACTTCTTTACGAAGTTGCTTTAACAACTCTCCTTTACCACGAATCGTGATATATTTTGGATCAAAATCATGTTCTATATCTACACCTAATTGGCTTTTGGGTAAATCTCTTACATGTCCCATAGAAGCTTCAACTTTGTAGTTACTTCCTAGAAATTTCTTAATCGTTTTAGCTTTTGCAGGCGATTCAACTATTACTAAATTCTTTGCCATTTTTACCTCCACTATAACTTTTTAATAAAATATTTGTTTGGCAGTTGTTTTATTACGCCCTTAAATTCCATTTTTGTTAGTATTAATTGGAGTTCTTCCAAAGGTATCTTAGTCATCCTATGTAAATCGTCAATAAATAAAGGCTCTAAACTTAAACAAGAATACACTATTTTTTCAATTTCTGCAAGTCCTAAAGTTATATTTTCTGAATTTTTTTGTTTTTCCTGGCTTATTTGTCCCGATATTTCTTCTAATATGTCATCTATTTTGGTGACCATTTTAGCGCCCATTTTTATAAGCCTGTTAGTACCTTCACTATATTTGTCAGTCATTCTTCCTGGCACACTAAAAACATCTTTGCCTTGCTCTAGGGCTTGGTCAGCCGTTATTAATGAACCACTTTTTTCAGCTGCTTCTACAACTAGGATGCCATCACTTATACCACTTATTATTCTGTTTCTTAGCGGAAAATATCCAGGCTTCGGAGACCTGTTTACCGGAAATTCTGAAATTAATGCACCATTTTGACATATACTGCTCATTAACTTGTAGTTTTCTTTAGGATAACATATGTTCACGCCACACCCAAGTACTGCGTAGGTTTTACCTCCACCATCAAGCGCACCTTTGTGTGCGGCAGTATCTATGCCTCTTGCCATACCACTCACAATTATAATCCCCAATTTGGCTAATTCTCTTCCAAAAAAATTTGCTATTTCTTTACCATATTCTGTACATTTCCTTGCACCAACTATAGCAATCTTTGGTACATCTTGGTCTATTTGCCCCTTTACGTATAGACCATAAGGATAATCGTAAATGTTTTTCAAATTGATTGGATATGTTTCGTGTTCTGCAGAGCAAAAGTGAATACCACTTTTTTTTAGTTTGACATAATAATCAATGACTTTTTTTGCATCTCTGGACGTGATAATCGCTTGTTTATCAGCCTCTTGCAGCCCTCTAACATCGCACAATTCATCGTAAGTTGCCTCCCAAACACATTGAGGCTTATCAAAATAATCCAAAAGGTATCTGATCTTTTTAAGTCCAATACCTTTTACATTATTAAGCCACAACCAATAATGTTCGTGATCCATCGGACTCCCCATAGACATCCATCCTAACCTATTTTTTTGTCTTTCTTATCATACGTTTGATTCTTGGAACCCAAAACTCCCATAAATTATAGAAAAACTTACTGACTACTAAATCAAACTCTCCAATATATTCTACGAAATCGCCGTTAAATCCCTTTTTAAAGCGGTATAGACCATAGAGGTGGTGTTCAGGGTCAAGATTACCTGAAATACCTCTAAAATCATATAATGTGCAACCGTAATCCATAGAATATTTAATCATATGCCACTGCAATAAGTAATTTGGCATTAAATTACGGTATACATTATCACTTGCACCATATAAATACCATGCTTTTTTTCCATTCAATAGTACAATAGCGCCAGATACAATAATGCCATCTTTATGTTCGAGAGCTAATTCTTGCATTTTAGGAATTTCTTTTTTAAGTTTATTAATGCGATCTTCGTTAGGTTTCTTGGAGGTTTCTTCTTTATCTAAATCCATGATTGCCTGATCTAGGGCTTTCTGTACATGATATTTCGCCATAAAAAGTTTCATCTTACCTGTAGGCTCCATGGAAGTATACATGTTTTTAAAATACTTAAGAGGTCTTGTTATAAAGCCATCTCTTGCGCCAGTTACACGCATTATACGCTCAAATTCATCAAGATCACTCACATCACCTTCGTATATTTCAATACCCTTTTTCTCACCTAAGCGTATATTGTATCTGGTTTTATGGTGAAAGCTCTTAAATAGTTCTTCTTTTTCTTTATCTACATCTAACTTAAAAACAAATCTAGGTTGAATGCCTTCAAAATCTAAATTGGTTCCTTTATGATAATAACCCATCTTTTTAATATCATCTATGAGTTTGCTATTATCGATACCATCTTCTTTAATGTCACCATCTATCGTACGTTCTTTGTAGATAATGCATGGATCAATCTTGATAAAAATTGCTTTTGTTTTCTTCGCATACTCCTTCATCTCTTTGGTAAATACTTGCATAAGGTTAATATCTGTATAATCAAGTACATAACCTCTTGGAGCATACAAAATATACCTACGTAATCCAGGTAATTTTCGGCGAAGGAGCATTGCGCTAGCTATAAGTGATTGATGATCATCTTCTAATCCAACTAGCTCCATGGTCCATTCACCAGCACTCTTAAATGTTCCCCACTCTATGGACTGCAATGCGTGTCCATTAGGATGGTTTTCGTTAAACGTTGTAAAACGCTTTTTATCTATGTGTGTCACAAACTTCATTCCTATTATACCTCCGCAATGTACGTTCTTTTAATATTCTCTTTTATAAATATAGACGAGATTCTAATCTCTACTTCAGTCATCTTTTCTTGTTCCTTATAAATATCGGTTAAATCAACCAGAGTATATTGCATATTAGGACGACCAAGAATGTTCAATGGTCTACCATGATAATATATGGGTGTTTTACTTCTAAACATATAGCGGTATATTTCTTTTAAATAGTATATCCATAGTCCAAACATTTTAGAACCAATGGGCTTTTTCATGAGTCCTATACCATCGTAGAACCCCATAGGTACTGTTCCTATGATCATATCTTTCTTAGCCTTATAACTACGACCATACCCAATATTCTCTCCAGCTTTTATGGACTTGGTATAGATAATATTTGCTTTTAAAAATGCTATTTTTTTAAGACCTATACGCTTTTGGCTATTGCATGGTCCATACAGTGCATTACCTAATCTTACCATATTATAGTGGGCATCTGGATAGTCTATAGCATTTTCACTATTGGCCATATGAAATATCAAAGAATCTTTATAGCTTTTGAAAAGTTCAACAAATTGATCGAACTTTTGTTTCTGTTTTTGAACAAAATCCTTATCATTCTTATATGTTGTAGCAAAATGGGAATAGACACCTTCTAATTTCCCATATGTGGCAACCTGACAGAGCTCCATAGCGGTCTTAGCTTGATTATAGGCAATTCCAAATCGATTCATACCTGTTTCCACTTTCAGATGAAAACGAATTGCTTTTTGATGGTCACTTGTCCACTTAATAACATGTTCAAGGTGGTCTAAAGAGCATACACTTATAATGATATTATTGTCATAAACACGTTCAAAATTATAAGTAGGTCCCATTAAAAATATAGGTTTGTCAATGCCACCTTCCCTAAGTTCAACAGCTTCTTCCAACAATCCTACACCAAAACATGATACATCATGTAATAAAGCTTTGGCTATTTCCACACTACCATGACCATAAGCATTACTCTTTACAACAGCCATAACCTTAGTATTTGTATTTAAATCTTTTTTAACACGAGTTACATTATCATATAAGTGCTGTAAATTAACTTCTAAAAATGTATCCGACATCCTTGGCCTCCTAAAGATTTATGGATTTCACTAATTTAACATTATAAACAGTTTATGGAATAATATCAAGCGTAAATCGGTTAAGTAAATTCAGTAAACAATTAAATTTTGATTAGAAACACACAATTAAAACTAAATTTTCAGGTGCTACTAACCCCAATAATTGCGATCTAATGAACGATATTGGATGGCTTCTGCTAAGTGTTTTTCCTCAATATTTTGCTTTTTATCTAAATCTGCAATGGTTCTAGCAACTTTTAATATACGATGATACGCCCTTGCACTTAAACCCAATGTCTTAAAAGCTAATTCTATCATTTCATTACCTTGTTTATCAAGCACACAATTTTTTTCAATCTGTGCGGCAGTCAAATGTGCATTAAAAAATATAGGACTATCTTTGTAACGTTCTTGTTGAATATTATGAGCTACCATAACACGTTTTCTGACTACTTCCGATGATTCTGGTTTTTGTTCCCTATTAAGATCTTCTAATTTGAGGCTACTTGCTTCAACATGGAGATCAATGCGATCAAGAAGGGGTCCTGATATTTTACCCATGTATCTTTTTATTTGAAGTGGTGTACATGTACATTTATCTAAGTCTGGATAGTGTCCACATTTACATGGATTCATGCTCGCTACTAACATAAAATTAGCAGGATAAGTAAGCGTAGCATTTACCCTGGATATGGTCACTTCCCCATCTTCTAATGGTTGACGCATAACTTCCAATACATTTTTACTAAACTCTGGCATTTCATCTAAAAAAAGAACACCGTGATGTGATAGACTTATTTCTCCTGGTCTTGGAATACGACCACCACCCGTTAAAGCTGAATTAGATATGGTATGGTGTGGGGAGCGAAATGGTCTTTTTGCTATAAGGGCTTGATCTTTTTTCAATAATCCAGCAACACTATAGATTTTTGTAATTTCAATACTTTCTTCAAAAGTCAAGTCAGGTAAAATAGTTGGTAATCGTTTAGCCATCATAGTCTTTCCAGATCCAGGAGGGCCAATCATAAGTATATTGTGCGCCCCTGCAGCTGCAATCTCCAGAGCACGGCGTACATTCTCTTGTCCTTTTATATCACTAAAATCGATCACATGAGGATTCTGTTCTGAGTTAGTAAATAAAGCTGTGACATCTATTTTTGTTGGTTCAATTTTCAATTCATTATTCAACAGTTTAACAACTTCCCTAAGGTGTCTTACGCCAATAATATCAATACCTTCTACAACTGCCCCTTCATCTACATTTTCAGCAGGTACAATACATCTTTCAAAACCGTTTTGAAAGGCACAATATACAATTGGCAATATACCGTTAATTTTCTGTATTTCACCATTAAGAGAAAGTTCTCCAATGATAAGCGTCTTCTCTAGCGCTTTTTCTTCTACTATTTCCATACAGGCAAGGATGCCTATAGCTATGGGTAAATCAAAGGCAGGACCTTCTTTTCTAACATCTGCGGGAGCTAAATTAACCGTAATCCGTTTACATGGAAACTCATAATCTGAATTATTAATTGATGTACGTACTCTCTCTACCGATTCCTTCACAGCTGAATCAGGTAATCCAACTAAATCCAATTTAGGAAATCCATTGGATAAGTCCACCTCTACACCAACAATATAGCCATCTATACCCATGATAGCAGCGCTATATACTCTTCTAAACATGTTATTCCCCCTTGCAGTCAATTTCTCGTCTATTCACCGATTTATTTTTTAGCGTTCATAATTTAGCCATTTCTGATTAGTATATCATAAAATAGTCGCATTATTAATAAAAATTTCATTTTTTATGAAAAATAATGACGAATTTTAGGTTTAAAAACAAAAAACCATACGACATACTTCTATACCTATTTAACATGTAACCTACCTACAATTACGCAAGTAGCTACCTGTAACAAGGGTATACAGCATGCTATATGGTTCTTATTTACCTAGTACTCATTTATAATGTCGTACATCTACAATAAAATACTATTTATCCTTAAGAATTTTCTTTAATTCATCCATAAAGGTGTTGATATCTTTGAACTCACGATAAATAGAAGCAAATCTAACATAGGCAACTTCATCAAGATTCTTAAGTTTTTCCATTACCTTTTCACCTATTAGTTTACTCTTAATTTCTTTCTTTAATGAATTATATAAACTGTTTTCAATTTCATCTATTAAAGCTTCTATAGCTTTCATTGATACAGGCCTTTTATGACATGACCTGACAATACCATTCATAATCTTGTTTCGATTATAAGGCTCTCTTGTTCTATCCTTTTTAATGACCACTAATGGAATTGTTTCAATCTTTTCATAAGTGGTAAAACGCTTTCCACAAGCTTCACATTGTCTTCTTCTACGTATCAAATTATTCTCATCAGAAGGTCTCGAATCCACAACCTTCGTGTTCTCTTCATGACAAAACGGACATCTCATTGTATATCTCCCCACTTTACATAATAGCCCTATTATAAAATAAAAGTCAGAAAAGGTCAATAAAAACATAACCTCTTCTGACAATTTAACCATGATTTTACATATATTGGGGCGAGACAGATATTATTTAATAATCGGAATCAACCAAAGATTTTTCCACGTCTACTTCAACTAAGATAATATCTTCACCAATTTTTTTTATACTATCCCAAGGCACTTGATACTCTTTACCTCTACCAAACATACCAAATAATTTTGCTGGACCTGGAACAATTATTTTTAGTAGTTTTCCTTCGTCCAAATCTACTTCAACATCACTAATAAATCCTAATCGTATTCCATCATTGGAATTAATAACTTCCTTTTGTTTCATATCATATATTCTAACCATCTATTATTCCCCCTAAAGCAGTCCTTTTATATCAGATCACTAATTTAGATATCGTTTCATATGCCTTATAGCTGATTTTTCCAAACGTGAAACTTGTGCTTGTGAAATACTAATCTCACTAGCTACCTCCATCTGTGTCTTTCCTTGAAAAAACCTAAGCTTTAGTATATTAAACTCTCTACGAGGAAGTTTCTTCATTGCTTCACTAAGAGCAATGGATCTTACCCATGTTTCTTCTTTGTTTTTCTTATCGCTAACTTGATCCATTATATATAAGGAGTCGCCTCCATCATTATAGACGGGCTCGAATAATGATACGGGGTCTTGAATGGCATCGAGAGCAAATACGACATCTTCTTTCTTCATCTCAAGCTCGTTTGAAATCTCCATAATGGTTGGTTCTTTATTATTTTGTCTTAATAGTCTTTCTTTTGCTTGAAGGGCTTTATAGGCTGTATCTCTTAGAGACCTGCTAACACGGATACTATTATTATCTCTTAGATAACGCCTTATTTCCCCGATTATCATTGGTACGGCATACGTTGAAAACTTAACATTCTGAGTTATATCAAAATTATCTATTGCTTTAATGAGCCCTACGCAACCCACTTGGAATAAATCATCTACCATTTCCCCCGAGTTACTAAACCGCTGAATAACACTTAAAACCAGTCTCAAATTACCATGTATATAGGCATCCCGAGCTTCTAGATCCCCATCCAGAATTTTATCAAATAATATTTTCTTTTCATCATTCTTTAAAATGGGTAATTTGGATGTGTTAACGCCACATATTTCAACTTTGTTTAATGCCATACTCTACCTCCAGTAATCATTTTGTCATATGATACTTTCATATTCGTTATGTTGGACTATTGACGATTAAACCAACATTACAAATAGTACATTTTTCTTAACTCCATGACAAAATATTATCATGTACTTAAGAATCATTGTGAAATGTAACTCATATATTAAAATGATTGCCAGTGGTCATATATTTATACCATCATTTATTGCATTCTAATAATTTCCTTCTGCAACCTTTTGATAATTTTCTTTTCTAATCTGGATATGTAGGATTGAGAAATGCCTAACATATCAGCAACTTCTTTTTGTGTTTTTTCTTCGCCATCTGCTTTTAGTCCAAATCGAAGCTCTACAATTATTTTTTCTCTACTCGATAATTTATTCAATGCCTTTTTTAATAACTCTTTATCGACTTCCTCTTCAATATTGCGATAGATGACATCTTCATCTGTACCCAAAATATCAGATAAAAGTAATTCATTTCCATCCCAATCCACATTAAGGGGCTCATCGATGGATATTTCAAGCTTTGTCTTGTTATTTCTTCGTAAGTACATCAAAATTTCATTTTCAATACATCTTGAGGCATAAGTAGCCAACTTAATCTTTTTATCGGGTTTAAAGGTGTTTATGGACTTTATAAGGCCTATTGTACCAATTGATATAAGATCTTCTACACCGATACCTGTATTTTCAAATTTTTTAGCAATATAAACTACCAGGCGTAGATTATGTTCGATCAGTGTGGATTTAACTTTTATATCTTGTTCACTACCCAACATTCCAATGATCCTAGATTCTTCTTCATTTCCAAGAGGTGCTGGTAGAATTTCGCTTCCACCTATGTAATGAATTTCGCCATTATCCCACAGCAAGAGTTTTCTAAATTTCTGGATTAAATTCATACCTAATATCTCATATACAAGATTACTTTTACACGCCAATTCGAATCCCCCTATTCCTATATTTTTAACACACTGCACGATGTTAAAAATATTCCTTTGCTTTTTAGTTATTAATCTCATCACTAATATTTCAAATATTACTAGGTATCTACGCTTATGAAATGTGTATATTATATATGATGAAATCTATATTATTTTATTGATGACTTCTCATCACCTATACTATCATATTCAAACTTTTCTCAGCCTTGTATGGTTCTCAAGCTAGACCGATCTGTTGAATACTATAATCTAAGAAACGGCTTAAATATTAGTTCATGTTCTGTTTGCAAAATGTCCAGTGTTTTAGGGACTTTTGTAAATAGATTATATGAAGTTATATTTCAACGTTTCCTAAAGTGCTTTTACCAGCTCTGGATGTAAAAGTACTTGGTAGCTATTGTCATTGGATAACTTTTTATTATACATCGCAATAACTACATCATAAAAATCTTTTGTTTGGTCACCTAAATTAATACGAATATGATCTGCTACGATTCCTAATAACATGCCATTATCATTTCCTAACGAGGCAAAAGGAATAAGTCTTAGCTTTAACTGAGTTTTCAATCCTATTTCAGCAAACTCTGTAAGATCATACATGTTTTCCGATATGGACTTTAATAATTCCAGATTATCATCTTTAAACAATTCATTTAACAAATTACTTTCTGCAATAATGACAGGATTTTTTGTAATGGGGTCATACAAATTATTACCCGTGTCTAATAAACCATTCACACTTATTTTCTGGGTATTAATCATGATTTCAATTCCAAATAAATTTTTATTCAATAATACCGTACTGGTCATGATGCGACTAACAAGTTTTATAATGACAATCGCAATGACACCAAATACAATAAACAACCCAATTTTTAAATCCATATTATATGTACTGTTAATGACCTTGCTAAATGTGACACCAATTGAAGAATAATAATATAGAGCAAACATAATACCGCCTAACATAACAGCGCTCAAATACATGATAATGGTTAATTTGATGAGTTCACTTATTCGGCGAGGTCTAAATGCTATATAGATGAGCAATAGACTTGTTAATAAATACCCAACAATGACATTGGTAAAATAATTACTATATGGAATCAGAATAATCAAACATGTTATGATTGCCGAGGTAACAGCAGCAATGGCTAATCGTATCTTTTTCACATGCCTTTTTGTCAAAACCTTTACAATCCTTAGAATAAGATAATCCATGACAAAGTTAATTTAAAAAACCATATCAATATAAACCTCTGTGTACACGCCCCCCCTCCTTTACTGTTCACATTTATTTTTTTAGCTAATGGATTTAACTAAACTTATTATACCACGCTAAATTGGAATAATTTGTCAAAAATAATCAAACAGAAATCTTTTTTTATTTTTTTTTATGTTATTTATATTATCAATATTATCTATTTAATGACGGGCCTTTGACACTTGCTAAATCAACGATTTTTCTAAAAGCCTTATAAATAAGTTTTTTTTATAAAAAAACTTCCTGGTTATTTATAGGAAATATTATTTTATCTTTTTAATAATATTTTAGTATAAAAGCCTTAATACATTCAAACAATATAACAAGATAGTGAAATTCTACTTCATACTGGAATCATCATGAAGGACTCAATTTTAATGCTTCGTATAAAATTACTAAAAAGGATGCTTGATTATGTTCAAAAAGTCACATCAAGATATTAAAAATCCAAAAAAAGACTCGAAAGGTTATGGTACTTCACATAAAAATCATAAGACTCTTACTAGAGATTCAAACCAAAATATGGCCTTCCTAAAAAAGAGTATAGGCATAAGCAGCGATATTATATTTAGAGAATTTTCAATCCTAAAAAAACCCATTCATATGTTTATTTGCTATGTTGATGGATTAGTTGATAAGGAACTTGTTAGGGATAATATTGACAAAATCCTATCGATTAATATCCATTTAACAAGATATAATGAACAAGTATTATCTGATGATATATTTTCCATAATAAGGGATAATATATTAAATACACCAGAAGTTAAGGAACAAAAATCCTTACATAATATCATGATCGATATCTTATCAGGTCATGTTGCCTTAATCATTGATGGGTATGATAAATCACTTATTATGGATATGAAGGGATGGGAAAAAAGAAGTATTACAGAACCTGAGACAGAAATAGCTATTCGAGGTCCCAGAGAGGGTTTTAATGAAACCCTCAGAGTAAATACATCCATGCTAAGAAGAAAAATTATCAACCCCAATTTTATCATTGAAGAATATATAATAGGTAAAGAAACGAATACAAATATATGTATCGCTTATATTGATGGCATTGCAGATAAAAAAAATATATTGGAACTTAAAAAACGGCTGGATCAAATAGATAGTGACGTTATATTGGAATCAGGCTATATTGAACAGTATATATCTTCCCATCATCCCCTAACGCCTTTTCATACCGTAGGAAATAGTGAAAAACCTGATAAAGTAGCTGCCAAAATTCTTGAGGGAAGAATAGCGATTCTATGTAATGGAACCCCCTTTGTTCTTACGATTCCCTACGTATTCATTGAAAATTTTCAGCTTAGTGAAGATTATTATTTAAAACCTTTTTTAGGTACATTCGAAAGAATTATACGCTATACTGCTTTTCTTATTACTTTACTTTTGCCAGCTTTGTATATTGCATTAGAAACATATCATCAAGAAATGTTACCACCCATTCTTTTAATAACAATGGCTTCGGCACGTGAAGGAATACCATTTCCTGCTTTTACAGAAACACTAATCATGATAACTTCATTTGAAATACTAAGAGAGTCGGGGCTTCGAATGCCTAGACAGGTAGGACAAGCTGTTAGTATCGTAGGTGCCTTAGTTATTGGAGAATCCGCTGTTAGTGCAGGTCTCATCGGTGCACCTATGGTTATCGTAACAGCTCTTACTGGAATTACAAGCTTTATTGTCCCTTCGCTAATCAATAGCATCATTTTTTTTCGATACTTATTAATTATAGCTAGTGGTACATTTGGCTTATATGGAATCACGATTATACTTATTATTATGTTAGCCTATATGTGTTCTTTGGATTCCTTTGGGACACCTTATCTTTCACCTTTTGCACCTGTTAAATGGAAAGATTTAAAAGATGCTTTAATAGTCGTTCCTCATAAGTATGGACAGTTAAAATCCAAGTTAAATCAATCAAATCAAAAATGAATAGATAATAGTTTTACTTTAGGAGTGGATATATGTGGTAAAAAAGATATTCATATTTATATGCTGTCTTATCATTTTAACAGGCTGTTGGGATCGGAGAGAGCTAACTGAAATAGGCATTGTCGTAGGAACTGCACTGGATAAAGATCCTTCTACAGGAGAAGTTATTGTTACTGTTCAAATAGTGCGACCGTCAGCATTAAAAATACAAGACGGAAGCAAAGAAGCTACTGTTGAGCTAAGTACGGGTAGAGGCCGTACCGTATTCGAAGCCATTAGAAATATAACAAAACAATTCGATAGAAAAGCTTTTCATAGCCATAACAAAATAATCATTATTAGTGAAAAGCTTGCTAGAGAAGGGATGCTTCACTATATTGACTTAATTATGAGAGATCATGAAACACGAAAATCGGTATTTCTCTTTATTACCAAGGAGACCCAAGCATTCGAAGCTTTAGGCACAGAGCATGGAATTGAAAATGTTCAAGCAAGTTATTTGGAAAACATTATTAAGTTAAAAAATGGAAATTCTCAAATTACGAGGACCACCTTGTTAGATTTTCTAAAAAAATTATATTGTCCTGGTATTAACCCTGTTACTGGGGTTGCATCAATCATACAACAGCCTACTTTTCTAGTTGAAGAGAAGGAAGGTATTGCCAAAAGCGTTAATGTTTCCGGTACTGCAGTATTTAAAAAAGATAAGCTTATAGGTTATTTGAATGACATTGAAACAAGAGGATTGAATTGGGTAATCAATAAAGTAAACAGTGGCATAATTAATATAAACTCTCCCCTTGATACTGATAATTTGATTGCTATCGAAATAATTAGTGCAAAAAGCACCACAAAACCAGAAATTAAAGACAACGAATACTTTTTTACGATTCAAGTAAAAATGACAGGTACAATTGGCGAGACACAAGGGCAACCTGATATTTCGGATATTGAGACATTAAAAAAAATAGAAGATGAAGTTGAAAATTCAATTCAAAAAGAAATCAAGACGACTATTAATAAAATCCAAAAAAAATTAAAATCAGATATTCTGGGATTTGGGAAGACTTTCAGTAAAAAATACCCAAAAGAATGGCGTAAAATAGAAAATAAATGGGAAGATATATTTTCTTTCGTTCATTATTCCACAGAAGTAGATGTTCAATTAATCCATTCAGGCTTAATGTTAAAAGAAAATGAGCCTAAAAGCTAAAAAATACATCAATTATCATGATGTATTTTTTTTGCGATGTATATAATGAAAGATATAAGACTGACTATCAATAATATAATAACATAAAACCATGACCCTATAAGTAGCATCTGTGAAAAGAATCCAGCCTTTGACAGGATTTCATCAATGAACCACTGCATATTATCACTTCCTAATATTCTTATTAGATTTACGATTGTCTTTTTTCAATGAGCTTATAAAGACTAATAGAATAGGTATAAACATCTGAAAAGGTAGATGTATATAAGGTGTTGTAACCTTTTGTCCCAGCCATAAATGTATGGATCGATTACGTAGCACAAATAAGGCAACAAAAAGAATAAAAATACCTCCTATTATAATTAAAATTCTTTCTTTTATTCCTTTAAACAGTGTACTAAATGCAAGGATACCTCCATAGAAAAAAATGGTCATCTTAAAAAATCCGCCTATAAACATTATAATAATTCCTACCGCATCTAAATTGGTTATAACATCGGCTATGTTGATTAATTTAATGACTTCTAAAAAAGGTATCGTTACACTTGAAGCTAATTCTACTCCTAATACAGAAATCATAATAATGAGTGATATTGTAAGAAGTATACCCGAAAATAAGATAGCCAACATAGAGGTCTTACCTAAGGATTCGGGTGTTTTGGTGTAACGCCAATACATGAGAAAAACAATCATTTCTCCAAAGGGGAAATTAATAACCTGTGGATATGCTCCTTGTAAAACAGGCTCTATCCCATAGCCTAAAATAGGTTTTATTTCATTAAGATCAACTTGACCTGAAATACTAATTAAGATATAAGTTCCAATAATAAAAAATAAGATAAAAGGACATAATATCTCACCTAAGCGACTGAATACATCTAGACCCAAAAAGAGGATGTAAAACACGGTTAATAAAAAAATAATTAATATTACAATAACGGGTGAATTGGGTAGAAATGTAATATTAATTAGATCACCAAATTCACGATAATTAAAAGTAGCAATATGCATAAAATAAAAACCGTATAATATGATAAGTGGAGCCCCTAGTACCTTCCCTAACAAGGTTGTAATGATTTCTGCTAAATTTTTCCCTGGGAAGTTTTTTTGTAACTTAATATAAACAGACATTAATATAAGCCCAGCAGCCATAGCCACCAAAATTGAAATCCATGCATCTTGTTTTGCCTTAATTCCTAATGCAAAAAGAGTAGTACTTCCTATTTGAACCAGTACGATTAAAGAGAATAATTGATAATTCGTTATTTTAGTCATGATAATACCATTCTTCCTTTTCAATTTCCTTTTTCTTATTATTCCCTTTAACGGATAAGTTATCCATGCACCCTTTTCCAGTATATTAGATTATGTAAAACGTCTCATTTTAAAGATTTTATGGCATCTATAATTCTTTTAATCTTATCATCTGATAGATAGGGATACATGGGTAAGCTAAAGATTCGATTACTGATATCCTCTGCTACTATAAAATCACCTTTTTTATACCCCATTTCCTTATATACCTGTTGTAGATGAAGGGGTTTCTGATAATAAATGGCTGTTCTAATTCCTTTCTCTTTTAGATTCATAGTTAGTTGTTCTCTTTCTTTTGAGTCCTTTGCAAGAACGGAGTATTGAGCCCATGCTGATAAACACCCTTCTGGAATCCTTGGTGTGACAACTGTACCCTCTAAACCATTGGTATATCTTTTTGCCACTTCATTTCTTAATTCAAGTTCTTCATCAAATACAGATAGCTTAGCCAGTAAAATAGCTGTCTGAATTGTATCCAATCTAGAATTAACACCTATTCGTATACTGTCATAGTTATTCATTCCCTGTCCATGTACACGAATGGATTTTAGCTTTTCATATAATTGAGAGTCATTGGTAAAAACGGCTCCTCCGTCACCATAACACCCAAGAGGCTTAGCTGGAAAGAAAGAAGTACCAGCAGCATCGCCAAAGTTGCCTACTCTACTTCCCTTATATGCGCCACCAAAACTCTGAGCTGCATCTTCAAGGACTTTTATGTTGTATTTTGTAGCAACTTGCTTAATTTTATCATAATCTGCTGGCAATCCAAACAAATCTACAGCAAGGACAGCCTTCGGATTCCATTTTCCTTCTTTTATTGTCTTTTTTATAGCTATGTCCAGTAGCTCTGGTACTATATTATAGGTCTCTGGATCGATATCAACAAAGATAGGGGTTGCTCCTAATAAGCTTATAACCTCCGATGTAGCTATAAAAGTAAAAGGAGTTGTAAAAACAGCGTCTCCTTTTCCAATTCCCCATGCTAGTAAAGTTAATAATAAAGCATCCGTACCACTAGCGCAGGTTACTGTATACCTTACACCTACATAATCTGTTAATTTTTTTTCCAGCTCATGAATCTCAGGCCCCATGATATATTGTCCATGGTCTAAAACCCTCTCAATGTTTCATAATCCATCCCCAAGTTGCTCGCCACACTCACATATCCAGCCTTTTTGTCTAGCAGGTACGCCTATCATTTATGGGTTCCTCGTTTTATAGTTCAACAATTAGAAGAGATAATATTTTTGATGGATTAGATCCATCCGTTCCTCCTACTCCTGATTGTCAGGTTTGTGACGGAACAATGACACCAACATCTTATACTGGTATTCGTGGTGTTAAGTGAATATAATAAATAGTCTACCTTGTAGGCTTATTTATTGTGTCATTCATTATATCTACTTATTTTGTAGGAAAGTAGCACTTGTAGAGTAAAGTTCTGGCTTTGGTATATCCTCTGCCAGAACCTCCTCATCAAACCGTACATGAAGTTCTCCTTCATACGGCTTTCCGAAATTCTTCTTCCATCAGCATTACGATGCGAATGCAACTCTTTTTAATCCTATTTCTTCAAACAGCTTCATTCGTTCATAGTATTTATAACGTTTGTGTTTCTGCTTTTTCCGATTGTACCACATAACCAACCTCATCAAGATATATTTATCAAGTTTCAGCAGTATCTTTTGCGGAGATAAACCATAATAATTTCTCCACCCTACAATCTTTAGATTTAGTCTTTTTATCATGACTTTTATGTCTTGATATAGTGTTGCATCTTTTAAGGTTTCTTTCACTTTTTCTTTTATGACCTTTTGTTTCTCTTTGCATATCCTTTGTTCAAGCGCATAGTATTCTATACCATTGTTTTTCTTCATCTTAACCTTACGGTTCTCATATCCTAGAAATACAAATCCTTCTTTTCCTTCCCACAGATTTACAATTCTTGTTTTCTCTGTGTTCAGTTCCAGTTCCAATCGGCTCATGATTATTTTAATCGCACTATAACTATGTGATACATCTTTGTAATTCTTGCAAACAATTACAAAGTCATCTGCATAACGTATGAGTTTCCCTAGATGTCTATAATGCTTTTCCCACTTGCTATCTAAGTAATCTAAGTATATATTTGCCAACAATGGCGATATTACGCCTCCTTGTGGACTTCCTACGTTACTTATTTCTATGCTTCCTTTTTCCATTACTCCTGATTTTAGCCATTTCTTTATTAGTTTACAGATTCTCCTGTCACTAATTCGCTTCTCTACCAACATTATCAACTTTTCTTGATTGATATTATCAAAGTATCCTTTGATATCTCCATCAAGTACATAATTTCCTTTGTTCTTACAGGCTTTTCTTATCACTTCTAATGCTTGGTGTTGACTTCTTTTTGGTCTAAATCCATAGGAGCAATCTTTAAAATCTGCTTCGAAGATTGGTTCTATTACGATTTTCATTGCCGTTTGAATAATTCTGTCTTTTACTGTTGGTATTCCTAGTGGTCTTGTTTTACCTTTGCTTTTTAGTTATTAATCTCATCACTAATATTTCAACTATTACGAGGTATCTATGCTTATGAAATGTGTATATTATATATGATGAAATCTATATTATTTTATTGATGACTTGTCATCACCTATACTATCATATTCAAACTTTTCTCAGCCTTGTATGGTTCTCAAGCTAGACCGATCTGTTGAATACTATAATCTAAAGTGCTTTTACCAACTCTGGATGTAAAAGTACTTGGTAGCTATTGTCACTAGATAACTTTTTATTATACATCGCAATAACTACATCATAAAAATCTTTTGTTTGGTCACCTAAATTAATACGAATATGATCTGCTACGATTCCCAATAACATGCCATTATCATTTCCTAACGAGGCAAAAGGAATAAGTCTTAGCTTTAACTGAGTTTTCAATCTTATTTCAGCAAACTCTGTAAGATCATACATGTTTTCCGATATGGACTTTAATAATTCCAGATTATCATCTTTAAACAATTCATTTAATAAATTACTTTCTGCAATAATGACAGGATTTTTTGTAATGGGGTCATACAAATTATTACCCGTGTCTAATAAACCATTCACACTTATTTTTTGGGTATTAATCATGATTTCAACTCCAAATAAATTTTTATTCAATAATACTGTACTGGTCATGATGCGACTAACAAGTTTTATAATGACAATCGCAATGACACCAAATACAATAAACAACCCAATTTTTAAATCCATATTATATGTACTGTTAATGACCTTGCTAAATGTGACACCAATTGAAGAATAATAATATAGAGCAAACATAATACCGCCTAACATAACAGCGCTCAAATACATGATAATGGTTAATTTGATGAGTTCACTTATTCGGCGAGGTCTAAATGCTATATAGATGAGCAATAGACTCGTTAATAAATACCCAACAATGACATTGGTAAAATAATTACTATATGGAATCAGAATAATCAAACATGTGATGACTGCCCCAACAACAGCAGCAATACCTAATCGTATCTTTTTCACATGTCTTTTTGTCATAACTTTTACAATCCATAGAATGAGATAATCCATGACCAAGTTTATTAAAAAGACCATATCAATATAAATCTCTGTGTACACGCCCCCCCTCCTTTACTATCTTTGCATATTTTAATTTTTAGTTAATGGATTTTTCTAAATTCATTATATCACGAGGAATTGGAATAATTTGTCAAAAATTATCAGACATAATTATTTTTTTATTTTTATTTTTTAGTTAGATACCTTGTCTATGTTATGTAATAAAGATGTTGAATATCTCCCAAGATCCGTGATATTCTTCCATGCACAAGATAAGACTCAACTAAAAAGCATACTTATTGGGATAAGTCCACTTCTGTCATAGTCATTTTGGGCAAATACAAGTAAATCAATTATATAATTTCTATTTTTAGGTCTTTAGACTAGAAAAAAACAACAAAATATGTGAATAAGTAACTATATAGATATTTAAAATTTTTGTCGATAAATATAAGGTAACAGAAAAGGGACTGAATATATATATATAAATTTAATATCAAAACATAAAGGGTCAAGGATGAGCTGATAAGTGTTTTACTCTCGCTTTACATTATCTAAAGCAGGTAAATTAATTATAGGGCTTATTTTTTTATTACCTTTATTTTAAATTATAAAACGTTGTTATGAAATTATAAATTAAATGGCAATATTAAGCTATATTTCTTTATTAATACCGTCTGTATATGTATCGTTTACAAAAGAAAAATGAACTAAGGAGGAGATAGCATGTTAATACTTGGAAGAGGAATTGGAGTATATTTTTAATGATATATAGTGGCAGCAGACAAACACATAATCTTAAACCTTATGACACTTCATCAGAAACAGATAGCAGGGTAAATAGAAGCAGACAGTAATGCAAAAATAGCCCACACATTTGTTAATGTGTGGGCTATTTTATGCTTACTTATATCGAAAATGCTTTTTTGCAATACTAACTATCGATTACGTTTTCTTTGTAAGAAAGGTGGTATATCGATTGGCTTTTCATCAATATGTATATCTTTATTTTCAGTACGAGGCTCCGTTGTAGCACTTGCCATAGAACTTGTTTTATGTACCTCAGCAGATGTTGATCCTGGTCGCCCTATAGATGACTCTTTCACTGTCTCGAACCCTGTAGCTATTACAGTCACAACAAGTTCATCCTGAAGTGAATCATCAATGATTTGACCATAGATGATATTGGAATCATTACCTGTAGCTTCTTGGATTAATTGAATCGCATCATTAGCCTCAAACATAGACATGTTTGAATCACCACTAATATTAATCAGAATATGACGAGCTCCTCCAATAGTTGTTTCAAGCAATGGACTTGAAATCGCCATCTTTGCAGCTTCTTCTGATTTATTATCACCTTTAGCTCGTCCAATACCAATATGTGCAATACCTTTACTTGACATAACAGTTTCCACATCAGCAAAGTCTAAGTTGATGATACCAGGTGTGTAAATTAAATCTGAAATACCCTGAACACCTTGTTGTAATACTTCATCTGCTTTCTTAAATGCATCTTTTACAGTTGTTCTTCTATCAATAATCGATAATAATTTCTGGTTTGGAATAACAATCAGTGTATCCACTGACTGCTTTAATGCCTCAATTCCTAAGTCAGCATTCTGCATACGAACACGACCTTCAAAATCAAAAGGCTTCGTCACAACCCCCACCGTAAGTATACCCATTTCTTTTGAGATACTCGTTATAACAGGTGCAGCTCCTGTACCTGTACCACCACCCATTCCAGCAGTTACAAATACCATATCAGCGCCTTTAATTACTTCTGCTAATTCTTCTTTACTTTCTTCTGCGGCATTAAGTCCAACATCTGGATTGGCTCCAGCACCTAATCCTCTAGTAAGTTTCTCACCAATTTGTATTTTAACAGATGCTTTTGAACATTGAAGCGCTTGTACATCTGTATTAACGGCAATAAACTCAACACCATTCAACTGATCTTCAATCATTCGGTTGACAGCGTTGTTACCACCTCCACCAACACCTATGACAATAATCTTTGCCACACTTGCTTTTTCATTCATTTTAATCTCGAGCAAAGTATTTCCTCCTAACGAACTTTATATAATCTATATTTATATTCAATTTAGTTTTGATATAGCCTCTTACACATAATAATATATTTTTTTAGAAAATTAATCAATATAAAAATGAAAATATTTCATTATTTTTTTATGAAATAAGGATATGCACCTTTTTTATCCATGTCAACCGAGAATTATTACCTATTGTCAGGTTGAAAAATAATTTCTTTATCATCTGGCTCACGCAAGTCAATTGTTCCCTTTACGCCACTTGGGATTTTCTCTATAATCCCAAGCAATAGTTCGAATTTCCTATTAATCTGTTGAATATTGCCAATGCGTATAGATATATTGTCGATTTTTACCTCTATTTGATCTGGGTCATTATAATTAAAGTCAATATACGCTATTTTCAAGTCAAATTTCAGCATCTTATGGGATATTTCTAATATGGCACTAAAAATATCTGCCCGATTGTAAAAGAGCTTGTCCCCTATTACAAAATGATCAAAGGATAAACCTCGAACAATTGGAATCTCTGGTCTTACATCTTTCGTATAGTCAATGACACGCCCATCTTTATCCAGACAAAGGTATTTACCCATATATGGAATATACGATATGACACTCTTCTCATTGACAACAAGTTTTACCTTGTTAAAAGAAGTATACTGAATATCTATATTCTCAATATATGGATAGTTTCCTAGCTGTGGTTCTTTTTTAGCTAATTTATAAACAAATAGATTGGTTTTCTCATGGATACCAACAATATCCTTAATGGTTTCTTCAGTATGAATCTCATTACCAACAATACTTATTTGATTCTTATTGAATAGTTGGTACCCAAAGATAACACTCACGCATAATAAACATAGGATGAGGACAACATATTTACCTGGTTTATTTCTGCGTTTTCTCACTTTATCCATGGATATAACATTAGACATAATATCACCTTTAATCGGATGTGTATTTTATTCTTGCTCCTAACAAACTCAAATCTTTATCTAAATTCTCGTAACCCCTAAGTATATGATGTGCATGATTAACGATGGTTTGCCCTTCTGCGCCTAAACCAGCTAGCACTAGTGCGGCTCCACCTCTTAAGTCTTCTGCAAAAACTTCTGCACCATTTAATCTAGGGACACCTTTTATAACTGCGATTCTTCCATCTGTAATAATATCTGCACCCATTTTTACAAATTCTGCAACATGCTTATATCTAGATTCAAAAATTGTTTCAGCAATAATGCTCGTTCCATCGGCTATAACTAAACAGTTCATAAGCTGTGCTTGCATATCTGTAGGGAATCCAGGATATGGTTGCGTTCTAAGCAAATCAATGGATTGAAGCTTCTTGGGTGCCTTAATGAGAATACTATCATCATACTCTTTCATGACACAACCCATTTCTTGCATCTTGGTTATGGTAGCATTCATATGGCTAATACAAACATCCTGTAACAAAACTTCACCACCAGCTGAGGCAACTGCACACATATATGAACCTGCTACAATGCGATCTGGCATAATTCTATATTCTACAGATTTTAGCTCAGATACGCCTTGCACACTAATCGTATCCGTGCCAGCACCATTAACGATAGCCCCCATTTTGTTCAAGAATTCTTGAAGCTCAACGATTTCAGGCTCTTTTGCAGCATTATTAATAACTGTTGTTCCTTCTGATAAAACTGCTGTTAGCATGATATTTTCAGTGGCACCAACACTTGGATAATCAAGACTTACATGATTACCTATAATTTTGTTGGTACTACATTCAATAAAACCATGACGATCTTTTATGTCCACATTCATTTGCTTGAGTGCTTTCAAATGCAAATCAATGGGCCTAGTACCTATTGAACACCCTCCCGGAAAGCATATCTTTACATTTTTCAAACGACTTAATACAGAACCCAGTAGAATAATGGAGGATCTCATCATTTGAACGTATTTCTCCGGGATAATGTGCGTAATAATAACGGAAGAATCTATTATGAGCACATCATCTTCCCATTCAATAATACAGCCTATTCCAGCTAATATGTTAAGCATATTATACACATCAAGTATTTTAGGACAATTATAAAAATACGTTTTCCCCTTATTCAATACACTAGCTGCAAGTAATGGGAGAACCGCATTCTTTGACCCTTGCACTTTGACTTCGCCACTTAGACTGTATCCGCCTTCTATTATAAATTTACCCATGTACTGCGACCTCCGCACAAATAGCAATTCTATATAATTTATAGTATTCATTTATTTCTTTTATGTTACTGTTAGACTCCAGTACTTTTTACATTAGATGATGGTCTAATCCCACATAAATACTTAGGGTCATCGTACCATTAAGAAATACTTTCGGTGCAATTTGCACCCTATATAACATATGAATCAACTTTATTAAATGTTCCACCTTCGTGGGGAGTATCTTTTGTACATGTTTTTCACTAACCAGCTTTGCCGATCTTTGATCTTCTAGCAATCCCAAGCACCATGCCCACCTCAACCATTAAAAACAGCAGGGATGACCCACCATAACTAATAAAAGGCAATGGCATACCCGTTGAAGGTATACTATTGGTTACAACAGCTATATTGATAATAACCTGCATACCAATCTGTGCCATGACGCCAACAACAATTAAAAGTCCATTAAGATCTGAACAGTTACTAGCAATAACCATACATCGCCAGATCAGTAAAATAAATAATATAATCAGTATAGCTGCACCAAAAAGACCTAGCTCTTCACAAACAATGGAAAAGATGTAATCATTTTGTGCCTCAGGTATAAAACCTTGTTTTTGCAAACTCTGTCCAAGTCCTCGTCCAAATAGTCCACCAGTTCCTATAGCATACAAGGATTGGATCGGTTGATAGCCATCACCTAGCGGGTCAGACCAAGGACCATTCAACCATGTTGTAATCCTCGTTGATCGATATCCTGCCATAAGAACAAGAGCAATCATGCCTGCAGCCCCTGGTATACCAGTAAGTATAATCAGTTTATGTACTTTAGGTACCGCAACAAATAGCACTGCAATACCAATAGCAAATACAACAATAGCTGTACTCATATTTTGAGCTCCTACCAACGCAGCTGGTACTGCAATAATGAAGAGTACAAACATCATCATACGGTATTTATCTAAATGGTTTACAACTTTAGTGCATAAATAAGCCACTAAAATAATAATAACCAATTTGGCAAACTCTGAAGGTTGGAAGTTAAAACCAGCTATTACCAACCATCTTTTAGCTCCATTTATTTTTTTGCCTACTAACAAAACCAATACGAGAAAGCCCAAAGAAGAAACATATATTAAACCAATAAAGCGATTAAATATACGATAGTCAATTCTTGATACAACAATCATGACTAATATACCTAATATACCCCATGCCAACTGTTTTTTGAGATAATGCATACCATCATTATACTTATCTAAGCCTGCATAATAGCCAGAACTATAAATCATAACGACACCAAAGATGATGAGTATAATCACAATAGCCACAAGAGTAAAATCTGTCTGTTCTTTTTTCCGTCTTAAATACCCCTTTTTTTTCATACGCTCTTGACTTTCTTGTTGCACGAATCAGACCCCCTCCCGCAAAGCAAAGATTTTAACATGCTACGATTCACTCCATCAACATTATTTCTTTTACCCATGCATTATTGTTAATCCATGGACATAATCCTTAAACATATCGCCTCTTTGTTCATAATCTCTAAACATATCCCAACTTGCACATGCTGGTGATAATAAAACATTGTCACCACAAACTGCAAGTTGCGAAGCCTTAAGAACAGCTTCTTGTAAGTTCCCAACCTGGTACACATGGTTAAAGTCGTACTTCTTAGCTGTTTCTTCAATAATGGAAGCCGTTTCACCAAAGACAACAAGGGCTCTAACTTTTCCATCAAAAGACGTTATCCAATTATCAAACGAACTTCCTTTATCCATGCCACCAGCAATCAATACGGTTGTAGCCTTCATGGACATTATACCATTTATTGCTGCGTCTTCATTTGTTGCTTTGGAGTCATTGAAATAACGCACACCATCTATTGTTTCTACATACTCTAAGCGATGAGCCACGCCTTTAAATGCCTTAATTGCACCAAGTATAATACCTAAGGGTATATCATGGCATATGGTAATAGCTATGGCTGCCATCATATTTTCAACATGATGTTCCCCTAAGTCATCTGTATGCATAAGCCTTTTTTCTTCGTTAAACAGGTTCGTACACACCCAGTTTTCTCTTATGTAAACACCCTTTTCTTTCATAGGCTTTTTGCTAAAGAAGATCACTTGACAAGAAACCCTATCTGCCAATGACCGACATATGTCATTATCAAAATTCAGTACACAATAATCCCTGTGACTTTGATTTTCTGTAATTCTTAACTTAGCATTCACGTAATTTTCCATTGTTTTATGTCGATTAAGATGATCAGGTGTCACATTAAGTATAGCACTCACTGTTGGCGAAAAATCTTGAATGGTTTCAAGTTGAAAACTACTTATCTCAGCTACAACCTGACTACCTTCTTCCATCTGGTCAACCACTTCTGTAAAAGGAATGCCAATGTTACCTACAACAAAAGTATCTTCACTGTAAGCCTTCATTATTTCTCCCACTAATGTGGTTGTTGTGGTCTTACCATTGGTACCTGTAATAGCTATAATTGGCGCTTTACACATACGATAAGCTAATTCAATTTCACTCCATATAGGTATCCTCATATCCTCAGCTTTTTTAATAAATGGAAGATTGAGAGGCACCCCTGGGCTCATAATAATGAGCTCTGTCTCTTCAAGCAAACGATGATTAAATGGACCAAAAGCGAACATGGGCTTCTCTTCACCAAATAACTGTATACTATCTTCTAGTTGTTCCTTGTTTTTGCCATCATACAACGTCACATTACTTTGCTTTTTCATACATAACTTGGCGGCACTAATACCACTTCGTGCCATACCAATAACCAATATATTTTTATCTTTTAGCTCCATATAAGCACTCCTCTAAAAAAATCCATTAAAAGCTAATAAACCTACCAAACATAGAATTGCTGTTGTAATACAAAATACAACGACAACCTTTGTTTCATTCCAACCAGATAGCTCAAAATGATGATGAATAGGTGCCATCTTAAAGAAGCGTTTTTTAGTAGCTTTGTAGTAGATAACTTGAATCATAACCGATACGGTTTCAATAACATAAATTAACCCAACAATTAATAAGAAAATAGGCATTTTTAGATAAATGGCTGTAGCTGCAACAAAGCCACCAAGAGCCAATGACCCTGTATCACCCATAAAAACTCGGGCAGGATAAGTATTAAATAATAAAAACCCCAGTAAACTACCTACGGCAGCACAAGTTATAGGTGTTATGTTACTATTAATACCTATGCTCACAACGGAAAAGAATGTTGCTACAAGCACTGTCACACCTGAAGCTAAACCATCTAGTCCATCTGTTAGATTAACACTGTTAACTGTTCCAATCATAATAATGAATACAAGTGGAATATATAACCATCCTAGGTCAAAAACATAACCGTTAGAAAATGGGATATATATCTCTGTTGTAAATTTCATGTATCCAAACAGATAGTAGCAATACATACCCGTTATAACTAGTTGAGCTATAATCTTCTGATATGCTTTTAAGCCTAATGATCTTTTCATAACTACTTTTATAAAATCATCTAAAAATCCAATAATACCAAATCCAACCGTAATAAATAGTATGGGTATAATATCCGAATTCGTTCCTACATAGATAAGGGATGTTAGCAGCATTCCCGCAAGAATGACAACACCACCCATAGTAGGTGTGCCAGCTTTTTTCAAGTGAGACCTTGGCCCATCATCTCTTACAAATTGACCAAATTTAAGTCTCGTCAAAAAGGGTATGACCACCGGACATAAGACCACACTAATAAAAAACGATATAAGAACAGGTATAATAAAGGATGTAGATGTATTTGTCATAAGTTCCACCTCTTAATTTATTTAACATTTGTAGCTTCCTTAATTGCTTCAATCACATTCTCTAGATACATGCCTCTAGAGGCTTTTACAATAATTGTATCTTTTTCTTTTAGGACATCATCAAGATCATTCATCAAGTTCTCCTTTGATGGATAATAACGCATTCTAAGGGTGTCTATACCATGTGCCAAACCACTCTCATAGATGTATTTCGCATCCTTTCCAACACACACTAATAGGTCTAAATCATGTTTTGATGCAATTTCACCCACTTGTTCATGAGCAACTCTTGCATGCTCGCCCATCTCAAACATATCGCCTAAGATGGCGACTTTTCTACCGTCAGTGTCTAGGTCAGCTAATGTTTCTATAGCTGATTGCATAGAATCAACACTAGCATTGTATGCGTCATTAATCACAACGATACCTTTATTTAATAATAGTTTATTCATACGCATCTTAGCTGGTTTATACTTTGTTACACCATCTTCAATTTGTGAGACATCCATACCAAGATAATGCCCAATTATGATACCCGGTATAACATTATAAAGCATATGTTTACCTAAAGAATTCATTCTAATAGCATATCGCTCTTCCCTTGATCTTATATGAGCATGAATCCCTTCCCAACCAAGTACACGATAGTCCTTAATATGATAATCATTCTGTTTATTAAAGCCAAAACTTACCGTCTTATAACTGATTGTATCCATCAACTTTCTTAGATAAGGATCATCACCATTCAGAATAGCTAGCCCATCCGCTTTAAGAAAATCTAGAATTTCACTCTTGGCCTTTAAGATACCATCTTTCGATCCAAAGTGCTCAATATGTGCTTCACCAATATTGGTGATAACAGCTATATCAGGCTTTGCAATTTCACTTAAACGATGTAACTCACCATAATGATTCATACCCATCTCTAGAACAACACATTGATGATGATTCTCTAGTTTAAATATGGTTAATGGCAAACCTATTTCGTTATTAAAATTACCACTGGTTTTGTGCACAAGAAACTTCGTGCTTAATACAGCAGCAACCATTTCTTTACAGCTTGTTTTACCTACACTACCCGTTATAGCTATGACAGGAATATCAAACAATGATAAATAGTACATGGCAAAATCTTTTAGTGCCTGCTTTGTATCCTTCACATGAATCGCACATCTATCTTCTGGAATCTTCATCCTATCTTCAGTAAATGAAAGACATGCACCTTTTTCATATGCCAAATGGATAAAATCATGTCCATCAAAATTTTCTCCAGTAATGGGTATGAAGATATCATGCTCATCAATGGTTCTTGAATCAATGGAGACATTGTTTATTTGCATATTCCCACTTAAGACTTCTTGGTGTATTAAATTTCCATTAACAGCCTTAGTTAATGCCTCTATGTTAAATTGTTTCATGAAATAATCATTTCCTTTCTACAAACTGGTAGACTAAAACACGTCATCTACAAGGCATATAACCTATGCTTTCTCAGTCGCAAAGTAATCTTTAACAACCTCTGCATCATCAAAATGAATTGTCTCATTTCTTAGGATCTGATAATCTTCGTGTCCTTTACCAGCAATCAATACGAGATCATTTTCTCTAGCCATATCAAGAGCTGCATGTATACCTTTTAAACGGTCTACTACTACCGCGTAGGCGCAGTCCGTTTGCTTAACACCTGATTCTACCTCTTTTACAATGCTAAGAGGGTCTTCTGATCTAGGATTATCTGAAGTAATCACACAGTAATCCGAGTGGGTACCAGCAATTTCACCCATAACAGGCCTTTTACTTCTGTCACGGTCACCACCACAACCGAATACTGTTATTATTCGTCCTTTTGCAAACTCTTTCATAGATTTCAACACATTTAAGAGCCCATCAGGTGCATGAGCATAATCGACGATAACATTGTAACCTTTTTCACTTGCAAAAGATTGAAAACGTCCTCGAATGCCTTTATTGTTTCCTAAGCCTTCAATGATCGTATCCATAGGTATAGACAGAGCAAGACACCCCCCCATAGCTGCAAGGGCATTATAAACGCTGAATTTGCCTGGTGTAGCCAATTTTATAGTATGATTCACACCTTGATAAGTCATCTTAAAAGAAGCGCCACCTAAGTCCATTTTCAAATCTACAGCATTAAGGTCTGCTTCTTCATTATCAATACCGTATGTAAGATACATCTTACAGCTACTATTTTCAATCATATAGGAAGCATAATCATCATCTAAATTAATGACTCCTGTATCACACATTTTGAATAACTTTAACTTGGCATCTCGATAATTTTCCATTGTTTTATGAAAATCAAGATGATCAAGGGTTAGGTTCGTATAAACACCCACATCAAATCGACATGCATCAACACGGTGCAAATCAAGAGAATGAGATGAAACTTCCATGACAACATCATTGACATTTTTCTGAACCATATTATAAAAAAGTTCTTGTAAGTCTAGTGACTCTGGTGTGGTTCGATTAGCCTTTAGTATGTCATTACCAATTCTATTTTCAATGGTACCAATGATACCCGTTTTCTTACCATAAACCTCTAATATACTCTTTGTTAAATAAGTAGTCGACGTTTTGCCATTGGTTCCTGTCACCCCGATTAGACGAAACTTATCAGATGGGTGATTATAATATCGATCTGCAATGGTTGCAATGATTTTCCTTGTATTTTTTACTTTGACAACGGTTATTTGCTCATTAATACCTTCAACTTCTTCTTCAACCAAAAGTGCTTTTGCACCATTAACAATAGCGCTGGAAGCATAGCTATGCCCATTTACGTTAAATCCTACGACACAAACGAATAAACTACCGTCAGTCACTTTTCTAGAATCATATTGTATATTTGAAATATTAATATTATCTGTCCCTTGTAATACTTCATAGTTAACATTTTTCAGTAATCCCTGTAATTTCACGTACATCTCCTCCAAACAATAATTTTCCATGTTAATATTACCATAATTTTTCTAATCTGCAAAGAGGATTAATTTACTCCCTCTATTTACCTTATCATCTGGAAGAGGAAATTGCTCAATAATCGTCTCGCCCTCGCCTAGAGAGACGATTTCTAGTTCCAATTCTTTTAGTAATTTATTCGCTTCATCTGTGCTTAATCCAACTAAGTTAGGAATCGTTATCTCACCGATTTTAAATTCATCAAAATCCCTTTGTTCATACTTAGGATTAATACCCATATATGGCAAGATGTTTTCATAAACTTCTCGAATAACTGGGGCTGCTACTGTACCACCATAATATATACCAACAGGTTCATCGATTAATACCAACGCAATAACACTTGGATTATCTGCTGGAGCAAAACCTAAAAAGGATGATATATATTTATTACTACTTCTTGGAAGTTTCTCCGATGTAGCTGTTTTCCCTCCTACTTTATAACCTGGCACATAACACCTTCTACCAGTACCTTCTGAAACAACACTCTCTAATATCTGTGCCATTGTTTCAGATGTCGCTTCGCTAATTGCTCTTTTGGAATTATCATAAGTAAACTCTTCTTCAATATCACCATCTTGGTTTAATACTTCAACACCAAAATGCGGTGTTATAAGCTTTCCACCATTAACAACTGAAGAACCTGCTCGTATAAGTTGGAGTGGTGTAATCTGAAAAGATTGACCAAATGACATGGTTGCAAGCTCCACAGGACCTATTTTATCTTTTTTATGCATAATGCTGACAGCCTCTCCTGGGAGATCAATGCCAGTCTTAGTCATCAAACCGAACTGTTCAAAATACTTAAGAAAATTATTAACACCAAGTCGTTCAGCAATAGCCATAAACACAGGGTTACATGAGTTCTGAACCCCTTCAATAAAATTTTCTGAACCATGGCCACCTGCTTTGTGACACCTAATGCGTCTGTCAGCAACAATACTATAACCCGGGCAAAAAAAACTGTCATCAAGTTCTACAACCTTTTCTTCAAGCCCAGCTGATGCTGTAACAACCTTAAAAGTAGAACCTGGTTCATAGGTATCATTGATGCAATAGTTACGCCATATCCCATTCAATAACTTTTGATTTTCTTCGCTATTGTTTGTTTTAAGATCGCCTAAATTAAAGGGGTCGTTCAAATCAAAATCAGGCTTATTTGCCATAGCATATATTTCACCATTTTGTGGATTCATTACAATAATAGAACCTCTCTTAGCATTCTTGGAAATGAGCACTTTCTCAAGGGCCTGTTCGGCATATTTTTGAATGTTCACATCCATACTTGTTACCAGATGATAACCTGGCACAGGCTCTTTTCGACTTTCGGCAATATTTTCTAATTCGATGCCTTTTGCATTTGTTTGGGTTAATATCTTACCCACTTCGCCTTTTAGATATTTATCATACTTAACCTCTAATCCAATAATTCCTTGATTGTCTTTTCCAACAAAACCAATGACATGTGAAGCTAGATTCGAAAAAGGATAGATTCTTTTATAATCTTCATCAATGACCACACCATCTAGATCAAAAGCACGTATTTTGTCAGCGACTTCTTTATCTACATTAGTTTTGATCCGTTCAAGGGCTACTCGATTATTAACCTTTTTCTCCACATAAGCACGATCCAACTCTAACTCTTCGCATAATACACTAATGACCTTTTCTTTTTCAGTAATCTGATTATGAATAATAGATACACACGTTACGGATTTATTAACTGCCATTGGTATACCATTGCGATCAAGAATATTTCCTCTTTCAGCCTTGATTACACGCTCTCTATTATGAAGGTCTTCCGCTTTTTCTTGAAGAAAATCTGCCTGAATAATCATGATATAACCAACTCGAAAGATTAACAAAAATAGCAATATACCATAAACTGCACATATAAAAAAAGTTCTTTTTCTATTATGTGTTTTTGGTCTAAACATACATTCACCCTATACATACTTTTATATAATTCTATTGAATTTCCATGAATGTTATGCTTAATTTAAAGGAAACTTAATATTTCATCTTAGATGTCAACAAATATAAAAGGAAAGATTATAAGAATATATTATTCTTATAACCCCTTTAGTAACTACATCCAAGTTCTAGCATCATAGTATAGCCCATACACGCATATTAGCTATTCACCCGAAGGTGAATCACTGCCTTCTTCTGATGTTTCATCATTGGTATTATTATCTCCATTAACATTGCTATCATCGTTGTTATTCATGTTATCTGGCTCATTTCCTTCTTCACCTTCTAGTTCTTCACCTTCTGTACCATTACCATCTAGTTCAAAAATCAAAGGTTCCACAGTTTCCCCTGTTCTTGGGTATATGTTCATATAAGGTAATGCTTTTTCCATGATTTGCTTAACGATCTTCTGTGCGTAGATACTTCTTGGTTTTTTTACATCTGGTTCATCCACAATAACTAGTAACAATAATTCTGGATTATCAACTGGAGCAAGCGCCATAAAGGAAACCATATGCTTTTCAGCATCCCGAGGTACTTTCTCTGCTGTACCTGATTTACCTCCGATATCATATCCTGCTATCTGAACGCCTTTACCTGTACCATTCTCCACAACAGATCGTAGCGCTTCCTTTATCATCTGTGCTGTTTCTCCTGATATAGGTTGCCTAACTTGCCGACTGGTGGTTGCCGAGACCACATTACCATTGGGATTAACAATTTTCTTCACGATATGAGGCTCATAGATGTATCCTCCATTAATTAATGAACCAAAAGAAGCCATCAATTGTATAGGTGTTATATTAAAAGACTGACCAAAAGATGATGTAGCTAGTTCAGTAGCTCCCATGCTCTTTTCTGCATGCATCTGTGGTTTTGCTTCACCAATAAGGTCAATATTCGTTCGCTCTGTGAACCCGAATAAGCGCATGTACTTCTCAAAGACTTCTCCACCAATGGCAGCACCAATATCCATCATAGCAACATTACATGAATTTTCTAATGCTTCAACCCACGTCTGCTCACCATGTCCACGACTCTCCCAACAAGCAATACGCCATTTTCCAACCTGCTTAGCACCTTTACACATGTATTTGGTGTTCAGAGAAATCTTCTTCTCCTCTATAGCCATAGCCATTACAAATGGCTTGAATGTTGACCCAGGCTCATATGTACCACTGATATTAAAATTCCCCCACAGCCGGTTTAGAAAATTAGTCTGTTGTTCCAAAGTCATGCCATCTATTTCTTCTTTCGTCAAGAAAGCATCTAAATCATATGGATCATTTAAGTTAAAATTAGGATAACTTGCCATAGCTAGTATTTCACCATTCTGTGGATTGGTTGCAATAGCATATACGTTCTTAGGTGTAGTCTCTAGGTTATCCTTTATAGCTTCCTCTACATAATATTGAAGAGTTTGGTCGATTGTCAGTATAACATCATTACCATTTTTAGGTTCCATATAATTATTACGTATATAGTGCCCTTCATTAATTACACCAAACTCTCTACCTTCGTCACCTTTTAAAGCTTCTTCATAAGTCTCTTCCACACCCCAGGTACCTTGATTATTCTTATTAACAAAACCAAGTGCATCCGATAGCATATTGTCATTGGGGTAGTGGCGCTCATATACCTCTTGAAGATATACGCCTTTATATGAGCGATTTTTGATTGCTTGGTACTCTTTCTCAATATCATTATAGTCAAGATTCTTAGCTACTAATTCATAGTTACTATAACTTTTATTTGCTACTAAATCTTCTAATTCCGACTTCACAAGACCAAAATCATCCACTAAAAAATTAATGGTTTCATCTACATCTTTTTCTTTACAACGTGATAATACGCCTGGGTCAAATATAATATGATACACCTTTTTACTCTCTGCAAAAACCCGACCATTACGATCAAAGATTGTCCCTCTTTTAGGGTCAATCAACTGATTATACCTGATACGATTATTAACTTGTTGACTCAGTACACGTTTTTCATATTTAGCCCCTTCACTTGTTACAATGGAATAAATTCGTACTGTAAGAAAGGCAAGGCCACATATAAAAACAAAGAAAAGGAAAACCAACTTCCTTTTCATGGGATATGTAAAAAATTTTCTATTCTCCATCACTCATCACCTTAATTTGACAAAATAAAGCCAAGAATATTGCTTATGCCTGCTTCTTCTTTCGCTGGTGCATCAACATCGGCAAGCTGTTGTGTATAGCTACCTTCTTCCACATTTATACTACTAATTTGATTCTGACTTGGCATCACCATCCCAAGTTTAGTCGTAGCTATCTCATACACAGATTCCAACTTAATATTATTACTTATATTTTCTGCAATCAAGCTATTGTTCTTTCTTAAGCTATTTAATTCTTTTTGTAATTCAACAATGTTATTACTTCTTTCCGCTACAGTTAATTGTGTTTTCACCATAACAATGCACATCATCATGGTTACAACAAGTAAGCAGGCAAGTTTCATTTTATACTTGTATTGACGTCTTACTTGACGTGGATTTACTTTTTTAACAACTTGTTCTTCTCTTGTTGTTTCAGTGTCTGTATACGTGTTTAATTTGGTAGCATTACTTCCGACAATATACAATTGGTTACTACTACGATATTCATCACTCATTGACATCCCCCTCATTCTTTTCAAATATTCTTAACTTTGCACTTTTTGAGCGCGAATTATTATCAAGTTCTTGCTGGGTAGCTATTATTGGTTTTCTTGTTATCATTTTACCCTTCGGTTTCTTATTGCATACGCAAATAGGAAAATCAGGAGGGCACGTACAAGGGTTCTGATGGGTTTTAAAGATATTCTTCACTATTCTATCTTCTAGGGAATGGAATGTAATAACGCAAAGTCTTCCTCCATCATTAAGTCGCTCTACCATGTCATCCAATGTGTCTTTGATAACTGTTAATTCTCCATTCAATTCAATCCGTATAGCTTGAAACGTTCGTTTCGCTGGATGTCCACCTTTTGCTGCTACTTTTTTGGGTATTGATTTTCTTATAATATCAACAAGGTCATATGTTGTTTTAATAGGTTCTTCTTCCCTTGCTTCTATAATGTTCTTAACAATTCTTGATGCCCATTTCTCTTCACCATAGGTTCGAATGACTTTGAAGAGTGCTTCAGAACTATAAGTATTTACAATATCAGCGGCTGTTTTATCTTGCCTTCTATCCATACGCATATCCAGTGGTGCATCTTGCATATACGAGAATCCTCGTTCAGCTGTATCTAACTGATGAGATGATACGCCAAGATCTAATAAAATACCATCTACCTTCTCTATATCTTCTAATGCTAATACCTGTTCAAACTCTGAAAAATTAGCACGATGTATTTTAACAATATTTATAAATGGCTCTAAGTGTTTTGCGCTAGCTTCAATGGCATTTTCATCTTGATCGATTCCAATCAGCAAACCATCTTTTCCCAGATGTTTGCATATCTCATAGGAATGTCCCGCTCCACCAAGGGTTCCGTCAATATAGATACCGTTTGGTTTTATATTTAGTCCTTCTATACATTCATCCAAAAGTACTGATTTGTGTTCAAATGCCATATTAATCCCTCTTTTCTATGAATCTTGTAAAAACATTTCTATATATCAAGATCTTCCATATCTTCTGCTAAATCACTAATATCTAAATCATCATCTTCATTGTACGCTTCCCAATTTTCTTTGGACCATATCTCTACACGATTGGATACACCTATAAGTATCACTTCTTTTTCAAGCTCTGAATAGTCTCTTAGATGAGACGGAATTAGTATTCTACCCTGCTTGTCCAAAGTACATTCGGTAGCTGATGCAATAAAAAAACGTTGAATCCTTCTTGCATCCTTTTTCTTCATAGGATTATTATTCAGCTTTTCAATGAATTTATTCCATTCATCTTCTGTATAGACAAAAATACACTGATCAAATCCTTTTGTTATATAAAAAGCCTCACCAAGTAGAGACCTGAATTTTGCAGGCACAATTAATCGTCCTTTATCATCAATTGAATGTTTATATTCACCTATAAACATAAGCCTTCACCTGCACTTCTAGGGTGTTTTGGAAATCTACCACTTTCCTCCACTATCTACCACTTTTTACCACTCATACCCATATTTTAGTATATCTGAGTAAATTATTCAAGTATTTAGACAAAAAAAAATAACAGATTAATTGTATTAATCTGTTATTATATATAACTTAAATCCACTATTTTATGCATTATTACTTATTTTCATTATTTCCTAATCATGTCAACGAATGCTTTAACAAAAAAACCAAAGATATTACCCCTCTTTTTGTTCAATTGTAACAATATTTTTCTCATTAGTCCCATAGTATTTATATATTCTTTAAACATATAGTCATTAACGCTTACGCTTCGATAACTTTGTAAGCATTAAGACCTATAGTAGCTATCAATAGAACTTTTATTCAAGATTCTTATGGTAGTAGTATTACAGATATTGTTTTTCACCTATATTTGCTTCAACATAATACCCTTCGATCAATTTGTCAAGTTCTACACTTACTTTATATATTTCTTGTTGATCAGCTTTGCAAGCAATTAATTCATCAAGAATTTTCCTTAGCTTTTCGATATTGTAATTCTGCATATCTCATTCCCCTTAGCTATTAGCTTTCTTTCTCTATGATGCATGCATTCGTTATCTAGTACATTTCCTCCTCATGATTATGATATACACTAATGATACAACTATAAGTATGCCTGCTAGTAGTTGTGATACTGGAATGCCAGTGGTTCCTATAATCAGCTGGTCCGTACGAAGACCTTCAATCCAGACTCTACCTAAACCATAACCAAATAAGTATAACGCGAAAATTTCCCCTTTAAATTTTCGATGCTTAAAATAAATAAGCAAAAGAATAAGAACAGCTAGATTCCATAAAGATTCATATAAGAATGTTGGGTGTACTTGTATGTACTCTACCCCACTAACCGTTTTAATCTTCTCTAATACTTGTGCTGGTACGTATTTGGCTTCTGATCGCTTTAACATCATGGCTAATGGATTCTCTGTATATCCACCAAAAGCTTCCATGTTAATGAAATTCCCCCATCTACCAATACTTTGACCTAGTATTAAGCCTGGTGCTGCTGAATCTGCAAAATTCCAGAAATCAACTTTCTTAAACTTAGAAAATATGATCAGAGTAATGACTGCTCCAATTACTGCTCCGTAGATGGCAAGTCCGCCTTCCCTGAATGCAAATATCTTCAGTAAATCGTTCTTATACTCGTCCCAAGAAAAGATAACATAGTATAACCTTGCAAATGCAACTGAAACGATTAGCGCATAGATTAAAAAATCAGGGTATAAGTTCTCGTCAATGCCTACTTTCTTTGCTAAGTGTCTTGCTATAAATAATCCTGCTATTATTCCAAGTCCGATAATTAAACCATACCAATATACTTCTAATCCAAATATGCTAAATGCAACTGGACTTATATTTTTGATTTCTATACCTAAGCTTGGAAACATGATGTCTGGTGCTACGTTCATTTTCATTCCTCCATAAATAATCATATTACAAATATAATATAGTATATTCTTATAAAATGCAAACTTTTCGCCTACATTTATCATAACATTTTTTTATACGACATATATAGACAGGATGCTGTAGAATGCGCATTCTAGTGATTCTGACATCTTAACTAATTGCCGCAAGATAACATGACAAAACCAACATTTTAGTGAGTTTATTGGTCAATCTTGTACTTGCTATCTGTTTTTGTTACAAGGCATTATGCATCTATTCATTGCTCTATTAGCTATAATAATATTCGCTATAAGCCATATAAACCTTTCATTTAATATAGAGTTATTGATTATTTTTAATTAGTTTGTGTCATACTATTATAAGCAAGTGAATGGTTCGTAGACACAAGGCAACTTGTATGATCAAGGAGGAATATTAATATGAATAGAGCTACACATCGCCGTCCACATCATCGCGTAGGCGAAAAGCATAAGCCCAAAGATTCAGAAGAAATGAGTTTACTAGAATTTGATATTAAGAAAACAACTTTAATCATTGCTTTTGCATGTTTTATGCAAGGTTGGCTGATTGGTAAAGTCATGAGCAAAAGATAATCGGTACACGAGGGCTGTCTAACATTACAAGTTGGCAGCTCTTTTCTTATAAAACATAAGTTTTTGTTGACAACACTACCTAAAAAAATTTATAATAACAGCAGTGTGAAGAGATTTATAATATGTGGTTATTCCACAAAAAGTAAGAATGACTAAATTTACTACAAGATACAGTTGTCCATGAAACGTTGACAATTGTATCTTGTAGTAAAAATCATACTAAACTACTTTTTGTGGAATAACCAATATGTAAGATATAAGAGAATAACATAGATCGCATCATCTCTTATTTAAATAGGAAGGAAGACAACATATGAAGCTAGGAATAGTAGGATTACCAAATGTAGGTAAAAGTACCTTATTTAATTCATTAACAAAAGCAGGAGCAGAATCAGCCAATTACCCGTTCTGTACCATCGATCCAAACATTGGTATTGTAACAGTGCCTGATTCACGCCTTGAAAAATTAGCAGCCATCTATAATTCTGAAAAAATCTTACCAGCAGCCATTGAGTTCGTTGATATTGCAGGACTTGTAAAAGGCGCTAGTAAGGGAGAAGGACTTGGTAACAAGTTCTTATCCAACATTCGTGAAGTAGATGCTATCGTTCACGTTGTGCGTTGTTTCGAAGACGGTAATGTGGTTCATGTAGACGGTTCAGTAGACCCTCTTCGTGATGTTGAAACGATTAATCTTGAGCTTATATTCTCTGATGTGGAGATACTTGAGCGTCGTATATCTAAGACAACAAAATCCTTAAAGGGTGACAAATCCTTAGCAGCAGAATTGGTTATTCTCAAACGATTAAAGGATACATTGGAGGAAGGCATTCCTGCCAGAGCCCTAGAATGGCATACTGTAGAAGATGAGCGATTTGTCCAATCTCTTAACTTGCTTACATATAAGCCAGTCATCTATGCTACTAACGTAACAGAGGAAGACCTTGAAGATGATGGTGCTAGCAATGACCATGTACAATCTGTAAGAACCTTAGCCAAAGAAGAAAAATCAGAAGCCTTTGTTGTCTGTGCTAAGATTGAAGAAGAAATCTCAGAACTTGATGAAGATGAACGTGCTATGTTCTTAGAAGATCTTGGCATTACAGATGCAGGTCTTGAGAAACTTATCCGTGCTAGTTACAGCCTTCTAGGTTTAATTAGTTATTTAACTGCTGGCCCAAAAGAAACAAGAGCTTGGACCATTACCAAAGGAACCAAAGCACCAGGTGCAGCAGGTAAAATTCATACAGATTTTGAAAAAGGATTTATCCGTGCTGAAGTTGTTAAATACGAAGACCTCATCGCATCAGGCACCTATACAGCTGCCAAAGAAAAAGGGTTAGTTGGTGTTGAAGGTAAGGAATATGTTGTTCAAGATGGCGATGTTATGTTGTTTAGGTTCAACGTGTAGAATACTAAAAATTACCAGCCTAGTAGCAGAATAACTACTAGGCTGATTTAATACCTTTTAAGAGTGCATCACAGGTTTCTCTAGAATAGAAAACCCCATTTTTGATAACGCCCATGTGATTGAATATTGTACTGATGTCATATAGTGGGTTATCATTCATTAATATCAAATCTGCTTTCTTGCCAATTTCTATGGTTCCAATTTCCCTATCTTGATTTAAACACTTTGCAGCATTTATGGTTGCAGCCTGAATAACCTCATAATTGCTTAACCCAGCATTCGTTAATAATTTCATTTCATGGTGTTCAGAAAAACCTGCCACTACATATGGAACAGCTTTATCCGTACCAAGAAGAATACCTGCTCCTTCTTTCTTTAGCCCTTGAATAACATGAAAAAGTTTGTCCATATATTCATGATTTCCTTTAACATTCTTTTTCATATAAAGCTCATTTGCTCTTTTCATTAAAAATCTCATTGCTTTTTTATTTCTTTTTGACACATAGTTCATCTGATATTCATTTTCAAAATCTTCCTGTCGTCTAACATTAGCCAAACGTTCATGGGCTACTAGGGTTGGACAATTCCAAGTTCCTGTCTTAGCTGCAAGACTTGCAAGGGCTTGAATGTCATCTTCTTTTACATTAGACTCTGGATGATATGGGTTAATAAAACCATATAAATGTTCAATGGATTTAACGCTTGACTCTAAAACGTTCTTAATCCCCACTTCATCTGGTACATGTCCAGCTACGGGTATATTATATTTTTCTGCCACCTTCATAATATCTTGAAAATTCTGCTTTGAAAGCATATGATATATTTTAATAAAATCATATCCTTTAGCTACTTGTTCCTTGATAACTTCTTCAACTTTATCTGAGTTTTTCAAACTATAAAGAGGCATAAATTTGGGTAAAAAGGGGTTTTCACCATCTAAAAGTGGTCCAGCTGTGAATATTCTAGGTCCCATTAAATCACCGTTATTAATTTTTCTTTTTAACTCTATGTGATTAAATACTCTAATTCCAAATAACCAATGCTTTAGTTTAAATCCTTCATATCCCCACATATTTCGTATTGTGGTTACACCATTTACAAGATATAATATTAAATCATCTTCATTATCCCCTAAGTGTGTATGCATATTAATTAATCCGGGCATAAGATACTTCCCTTTTCCATCGATTACATTTTTGTATTCTGTTAAATCAGTATTCTCATTTCTAATACTTCTAATGATGCCCTCCTTCATAATGACTGTTTTATTTTTATTGATTTTATCCCCTACCATGGTTATTAAATTTACATTTTTTATGACAAGTGAATTTTTTTTACTCATATCCATTCCTTCGCCCTCACTTTTTGTATCATTATTCAATCACTTCAAAATCTGTATAATCGATAAAAATATTACTCCAAATAAACGCCATAAACTCTTTGCTAAATGTTAGATCAGTCGTTATTTTATGCCTATATTCTAAATTGGATTGGAAATAATTTAATCCCATATCAATATAGTAATATATAACTTCATCACTTAAATCACACCGTACTAAATTTAATTTTTTTCCTTCTTTAATTTGACTGATTAATATTTTTTTAATTTTTGCATTAAATATCTCGTGCTCTTTTTTTACATTTTCATTTAATTTGCTTAATTCCAGACATAACGATAAATTTCCCGATGTAATAAAATCAATTAATATGTACGTACAATTAATCATTCTTTGTGTCAACGTTTCTTTCACATGATGATAGCTTTCTATTCGGTTATAAAACCTATCAAAGATTGTCTCACCAATGGATTCATAAAAAGATTCCTTATAACCAAAGTACTTATAAATCGTTACTTTTGAAACATTTGCTTGCATAGCTATATCATCCATTGTTACTTTTTTTACCGTATGATTTTTAAATAAGCATATAGCACTATCAAGTATTTTTCTTCTTTTATTAAGCGATCGTTGTTCTAGTTTATCCATAATCTCACCTTTTGTACTTTTTTTATAATTTTAGTACATTGATTAACCCATGTCAAGTAAAATATTATACTAACCCATTTTCTTTAAAAGAATAGTAACTTTCACCAATGATTAAATGATCTAGAACTTTAATGCCAATTATCTCACCAGCCTCTACGAAACGCTTCGTCATACAAGCATCTTTCAAACTTGGTTGTGCATGCCCACTTGGGTGATTATGAATCATTATTAAAGAAGCAGATCTTTTTTTTATTGCTTCATTAAATACCTCTCTGGGATGAATTAGTGTAGCATTTAAGGTTCCTTTACTAATTGTATCAACCTGTAATACTTGATTCTTCGTATCTAATAATATATACCTGAACTCTTCATGTTTTAGATGTTTCATATCGCTCATTAAATCAATAGCGTCTTTAGCGCTTCTTATTTTATATTGACTACTTATCCATTTGTAATTGTCAAGCCTTGTAATAATCTCCCTAATACTCAATAGCTGTTGCGCCTTCATGTTACCTATTCCCTTTATTTCTAAAAGCTCCTCTTGAGATGTGTTGTATAATATTGTTGATAAGTTACCAAATCTATAAAACAAATCATCCATGATTACACGATTTCCAAGTATCTTACCTAATAATTCTTTATCACCTAAATATTTATATAACATTTTTGTTACTCCCTTATTGTTCTCCTATAAGATCATGCGTTTAATGTATTTTTCTAACCAAAAACCTACCAAATGACATAAACACATATGCTTACGAAAATTGTTATAAATTGCTAACACCATTTAAATATAGCATAGCGTATATTTTTCGTCAATAACCACAGTATATATTTTAATAACATTGGTTTATTCATTCTAAATCCAATAATCTGTAAAGTATATATAAGGAGTTGATGGCAATGGATTATGTACAACTAGGTAGTAAAGTTAGAGAACAACGTCTAAAAAAAGAATTAACCCAAGAAAAACTTGCTGAAAAATGTGGCATCTCTTCATCTTACATAGGCATTATTGAGAGAGGAGATAAAAAACTAAGTATCGCTACACTTGTTAAAATTGCTTCTGTTCTTGACATCAGTACTGATTATTTACTTTCAGATTCATTAGACATTTCTCAAGATGCAAGACTAAAACAGGTCTTTGTTGATGTTAAAGATCTTAGTAATAATGAAATGACTATGTTGATTGATGTGATTAATACAATAACAAGACATTATTCAAAATGATCAATTATAAATAATAAATACCCGTACAGACTAACACCTCCGAAGATTATTCGGAGGTGTCTTTAAATACAAATCTCTACAATATGATTTTACACGATTAGATAACAGCGTTGTCTTATAGTCCTGTAAACTAGCGCCATGCTATTTTTTTCAGTGCATCTATAAATATATCAATTTCCTCAAAGGTATTATACATACCCAAACTTACACGATTAACGCCATATCCCTCACCGCTTCGATAGCGTTTATAAGCCTCTTTATTGGATAACCCCAATAAAGACTGCACATACAAATCAGCTCCTAATTTACCATTTCCGATTTCAATACCATGGTCTAATCCTAGTTTACGAGCAACCGTTGAAAAACCAATGCCTTCTAATGTAAAAGATATATAGGGGATACGTACAAAAGGAGAATTATTATCGTATATTGTTATGCCAGGAACCTCTTGCATCCTATATAACAAATATTTATAAAGTCTTATTTCATACTTAGCAATGTTATTTAGCCCCACTTTCATAAGGAATTGAAGTGCTACGCTCATGGTTATAACACCTAGCACATCAGGATATCCTGTTTCGTACTTTTTGGGAGGATCAGCATATATGATCCTAGAACTATCAATAAATTTGGTGATACCTGAACCAAAATCTAGTGGCAGATATTTTTCTAGAAAACCATAAGGCCCAATTAGAGCACCACCATCTAATCCTGAATAAGCTTTATGGGCGCTAAAAGCCACAAAATCAATGTGCTCTTCGTTACTATGAGGTTTCATTGTAAATGGCAAATGCTGAATCACTTGAACAATATCAACAAATATCTTTGCCCCATATTGATGAGCTAGCCTAGCCATCTCATAGTACTTAGGAACTACTCCTGTTATATTTGAGGCACCTGTCACAGCAACGAGTTTAACTTTACCCTGATATTTTTCTAGTTTCAATATGTAATCTTCCAAGTCTATATTTCCATTTTCACCAATTGTAATGAGTTCAGTTTGCATCCTTGCTTTATAAGGAAGATAATTGGCAAGGTGTTCCATGGTTGTGGAAAGAACAACTTGTTCAGGATCATCTTCGAGGAATACTTCTGCCAACACATTCATAGCTTCCGTTGAATTTTTTGTAAATATGGCAACGTCCTTATTGAGATCAGCACCAACCATTTCAAGAATAACATCTCTGGTTTGCTCATACATTTTTGTAATAAGCTCAGAGTTAGAAGAAGGCACGTCGACATACGTGTATATGGGAAGAAGGCTATAAAATTTTTTCATTGCAGGTTTTAATATTAAGGTAGTAGCTGAGTTATTAAAGTAAACTCTTGGCGTTAACCCCTTTGTGGTTTCGATAGGCGTATTAGGTCCTATAATATACTTTTTTAAATCAAGATTCATGATATGCATCACCTATAAATGCGAGTTATAGCATTATATGATTGTTTAAATGTTAATATTACCCAGTAGTCAATTGGTGGGTATGGTAGCCATTGCTATTGAGATGATACCCTAGTAGTTATAGGTGTACTAATCCATCCAGTTTATTGAGAAAAGGTTGGTTTTAGTTAATGTTATCCCATTAAATGAGTAAAAAAACAGGCATCTCAATAACCATAATTATTGAGATGCCTTCTATTCTATTTAACCATTATAATGTCCTTCATTTCCTTACGTATACATTCTAAGACTCTTCTCTCTTTTTCTTCCCCCCATATTTCACTGGACGTATAAAATAGAGATCTTTCAACATCCAACTTATTCAGAATCATCTTGGTATAAAATATATTTTCTCTAGCTAAATTATTATCAAACATTTGATATTGCCGCCCATTAGATTCTGAGACAAAATCTTGTATACTATTTATACGATGATCTAGATAGCACTTGCCACCGTGCATATCCCTTGTAAAACCTCTCACCCTATAATCAATGGAAATGACATTGGAACGAAATATTCCAATTAAATAATTGAGTGCATTAATGGCGGATATCTCACCACAAGTACTTACTTCTATGTCCGTCCTAACTGAACAAATATGCCCGTGAGGTTGGTTATCTGGGTAAGTATGAACGGTTATATGACTTTTATCCAAGTGACCCAATAGATATTGTGGATACGGTAAAAGGATGCCGCCATTACAGGATTCATCTACGGATAGATCACTACTATCCCCCTCAGATATAAGCAAATTGACGCTTGCCCCTTGAGGTTCATAATCTTGTTTAGCGATATTTAAAACATTTGCTTCAATTCTGCTTGTAACAGTTCTCAAAATATCTGTTAACCTATTAGCGCTGTAATTTTCATTTACATAGTTTGTATATGCTTCTTTGCACCTTTCCTCAACATAATAAATATCATATAAATTAATACCTAAGGTTTTGGTCAGATTATTAAACCCCTGCAGTTTCAACTTCTTACTCAAGATCTCACCTTCTCTCTTGAGCCTCTTCTTACTTCCCTGGTATACAAGTTATCTTCATAACATTCATCTTCCTTAATATCCGTTGTGGTGTAAGAAGTGGTATTCAGTACCATAATCTGACCTATATTACCTATAATACTTGCTCCTTCATATACATTAAACTTAGGCATAATGCGACATATACTAAGTCCCATCTCGTAGAACTTACGCATCATATTAAAAGAATAATCATATGACTTATGAGCAAAAGAAAAAAATATAGGAAGTCCTTTTCTTTTCTTGAGACTCGTTATACCTCTGGACAAAAATAAACTCATGCCGCTAATGGTATAGGGTGGGTCCGTATAAAAACTATCGAAGTTACCTATGAGCTTCTGATCCATAGCTTCTCTAAGATTCATTTTATGACAAGTTATAGGCAGTTCATATCGTTCTGCTACATCTTGTATATAGTCAAGATACCTATTATCAATGTCTATGACATGAATCTCAGATTTACTATGATCATTGCCTCCATATAATTTCTTTAATAATAGACCTAAGGAGATACTTACTAGATCATCGTCACCAACACATAGTATCTTCTTATGAATGAGCGTGTTATATTTTAGTGCTAATAGACTTCTTTTTAAGCTTGTCATATAAGTACAGTGTGCTTGATCAACACGCATATCCGCTATTGGTCTATTATGGAATAATTCTTCCATTATCTGTATTTCTTCCGAGAATACATCCTCTATATCATATGCCTGATCAAGTAACTTCTTATATAATAACTTATCTAATCCTCCATACCCAAGATAGCATTCAACATAGTCATAACCTTTCGCAGTCATGGTTATCCCACGATCTTGTTTCATGATACCAACCTTTATGAATTCCTTTTTTATGGCTGTTATAAGCGGTATAGGCAAACATAGTTTTCGAGCTAATTCTTTATTGGATATAGGGTTCTCAAAATACACTTGTATAAGAAATTGTTCAATGGCTATTATGCCTTCATCTATAGATACTTGCTTCTCGATTTCTTCTATATAATTTATAATTTTTATCACTCTCCGTTATCATTCTAATATATTACGATCTCCTTGAATCCTTATGACAACAATGCTCACATCTAAATATCCTCTCGCTGCAATTAACATATTACATTCCTCCTTCATAAAATTAAAAGCTATAGGTGAATAGAATCCACCTATAGCTTTACATATACTTTCTTATAATTTTTTTGGTTTCGAGCATAAAGGTCCTTACAAAACCAACGATCTTTATACTCATATTTTTACATAAAAATACCGTGCATAGCACGGTATAAATAACAACTATAGATATCACAATCTATATGTCTTATAAGATTAGCTTCCGTGTAATTCCTAATTTGTCTTAAGCGTATCACAAACAAACCCTCTAATATGGGTTAGCTATACAATTAAGACCACTATTCAGTTCGTTTAGTTTAGGATGCTCTCTTTCATAAAACATATCTCCTCTATCATGCAATTTCATAATTTGTGCCATGACTTTGTTTATTTACAAGGACAAAGTCACAACAAAAGTGGAAAAATTTATTTCCACACTTATTATACATGAATAACTTGGAAAAAACAAGCCCATATCTTAAACCTTGAATTCAAACAATTTGCAGATTAATAATGGATACGCCATTGTACCCATAACCTAGCCTGTTCCATTCTACATCAATAGGTTGCTCTCTACCAGTACTATCTGTTGCCCGTACCATAATTGTGTACTTTCCTTTCTTATTTGCCTCCCAAATATAAGACCAAAAGGTCCATGAATAGGTTTCACTATGATCTTGTCGCAATTTCGACTTTTGCCAGCTTTGCCCCTTATCAAAACTAATTTCAACCTTATCAATGATACCTTCTCCAGTCCATGCAATTCCATATATGGGATATGTTCCTACATCTAATGTGGATTGAGGTAATGGCTGCTGAATAATCGTATTAACTTTCATGACTGTGACAGGAACTTTATCTTCATCACTATCTTCATATGGGAAGTAGTGATAATCCAGTTCTTGATAAGGGCCTTTAAAGGGCTTATCAAGGACTCTGATGCTTTTTAACCATTTAACAGATGCCATAGCATACCATTTTGGAACAATTAATCGTAATGGGTAGCCATGTTTGTATGTAATCGGTTTATCATTAAGGGAATAGGCAATAAGTGTGTCTGGATGAAGCGCTACTTCTATGGGAATACTTCTAGCAAAAGAATGTTCCCCTTCTAATCCTACAATTTTTCCAGAATCATGACCTTCAAAAACAACATCTTGAGCTGACTCTTTAACGCCAGAAATTTTCAGAAGATGTCTAAGGGGTACTCCTGTCCATGCTCCTTGGCTTATAGCTCCATCATCCCATTGGGTACCGAATGTTGGTGGTTTAAAGTCTTTTCTTTTATTTCCCGAGCACTCTAAAGGTAAAACGATTGTTTTGGAAGGCATCTGCAATAGCTGTTCATAGTGAAAAAAGCCTGGTTTTCTTACCACTCCACTAAATGCAAGTTTAAATGATTCTGGGGTGATAGGAGGATAAGGATAATGATTCCTAAGGAAGAAAAGACGTTCTGGTGTAATCCAGTCATTTGAAAAATGAATAGGTGTGCCTTGATTTTCTGGGTCTAAGGAAATAGTAGTCAGATATGGTCGTATAGCTGTTTGATCAGTACTCATAGATATCCCCTTTCATTCTTTATCAAAACATGTACATAAAGTGCTATTCTTTACAATATACTGGATCAATAGAAAAATAATGCCCCATGTCTTCATCTTGGATATTTAGGCAAAGGTGTCCCTCGTTTAATCTCTGTGGCAGCCTCTTCTTCTCTATCCGTAATCGTAAAATTGATTTTGAAATCCATCTCGCCAGCCTTTCTACCATCAATCCTAATACTAAATAGATTTAATACATTCTCTAATGGAATATTATCAAGGGTTTCATCACTGACGGTGGTAACTGAAAGAGGCAATTTACCATACCTTAATTCAAAGCTCCCATGAGATAGATATTTCGCCACGGACAAGATTCAGCTACATAGCCTAGCTAGCTTAACCCAATTAATCTGGTCATAGGCTTTTCTATTCAATAATTTTGTTTTATCTGTAGCATTCTTTCTTAATGGATTTATAAACACTAAAAACCACCTCCAATTATACTAATTTATTCTTGGAGATGGTTAAATATGTTTTATTATTCCATTATAGCATAGGCCATTTTTTAAACACTGGCGCAATCGTTCCTAATCGATTAAAAGCAGTAATTGTATCAACTTCTTCTCCTGCAAATGCCTTCTTTACCTTATAAGCAAAATCTAACCCTTGTTCTTTGTATATGGCAATAGCAAGTTTCATAAATTTCTTTTGATACCAATCATAATTTTCTACACCTACATTACTATAGAGTTCATCTAGATCTTCTAAAGATGTATGGGCAGGTTGACTTTCGCCTAAGTAGGTTACATTAGCTATAGCCTCCCCTATCTTCGCATATGTACTAACTTTCTCAATCATATACGCATATGCGAAAAATGAGGCCATGAACTCATCCACCCAAGGTCTTAAGTTCATCATTTCTAATTCACGTGTAATAACATGTCCTATCTCGTGATAGCCAATTAAATCCGTAAATAATCTTGCTGCCTCTCTAAATGAATAACCTTCTTTGTTAATCATTTCTTTGATGTAATCGGGCAAGATTCCTTCAAAGGCTAATGCGCTTTGAGTCACCACACTTTTTTCCGTTGCCGGTAAAGTAATACAGCCTATATTATTCTCTATATCCACATAAGGTAATCCATATGGAATATCTTCGCTGGCAATATTAGTCCAATCTTTTTCGTCTAGAAGTTCAATTTGTAACCGTAAATCAATGTTAAGCTTTTCATTATAATAAGTTCTCATACCGCTAATCAACATCAAGTGATTATCTGCTCGCTCATCAAACCCCTTACTATAAAAAATTTTAATACCATCTTTTTCTTTGTTTAATAGGATGTGATAATCTTTCTCCTGATTCATACACCTTCACTCCTTATACTATAAAGTAACTCATTATAACATATTTTATTTCACGCAACAAATTTAAACACTACTTCATCTACAAGGATAAAGCAAAAATAAAATTAAAAAGACACCTAGCAAGTTAATATACTTACTAGATGTCTTATGATTACATTTATATCAATCTTTATAGAAACTAAATCATGCAGTCTCCTCAGCGTCTAATTTCTCAAAAGGCTCTGCTCTAACGCCTGCTTCATTTTTATCTTGTGGTAAGATAAGGTTCATAACGAATGCAACAAGACCAGTTGCGAAAATCTTATCTTGGAAGATAAATTTGAATGCTTCTGGGTAAGAGTCAAAGATATCTTTATGGAGACCAATAGCTGTGGCAAGACCAAATCCAATACCTAATGATACAGCAAGGACAATAGCGTTTCTGCCTGTTAAGTCCGTACGAGCAATCATACGAATACCAGTCACTGTGATGAGTGCAAATACAACGATTACAGCACCACCAAGGACACTAGGAGGCATAACAGATACAACGGCCGCAAGCTTAGGTACAAATGATAATAGCATCAATGCAGCAATACCTACTGCAACTGTAAAACGGTTAACACATTTTGTAAGGGCTACAATACCCACATTTTGACTAAATGATGTATTAGGAAGTACGCCGAAGATTGCTGCAAATGAACTTCCAAGTCCATCAGCGAATAATGAACCTCTTACTTCTTCAGGTGTTGCTGGACGGTCAAGACCTCCAACTGCCACACCATGTGTATCCCCAATCGTCTCGACTGCTGTGATTAAGAATAACGCTACAAAAAGTATAATAGCTTTCCACTCAAAAGTGATACCCATTTTAAATGGAATTGCTGGAAAAGCGAACCATGAAGCTTCTTGAACTGGTGTAAAATCAATAACACCCATAAAAGCTGCTACAATATAACCAATTACTAAGGAAATTAAGATTGCTGAAGATTTTATCATACCTTTACCAAATGCTGTAAGTAAGATAAAAATAGTGAACACTGTTGCACCAAGCATCATGTTTTGAACTGAACCATAATTCTCAGAACCTACGCCACCTGCAAAATAATCAGCTCCCACACCGATTAACGTAAGTCCTATCCCCATTACTACAATACCGGATACAATTGGTGGAAAGAACTTCTTAACACGTACAAAAACTGTACCAATGAGCATCTCGAAGATACCACCTATTAGACAGGCACCAATAACTGCTGAGTAACCATATTTCCCTCCCATAGCTATTGCCGCACCTAAAAATGTAAAGCTTGTCCCCATAACAATGGGCAACCCTGAACCGACTGGACCTAATTTGAAGAGTTGAACCAATGTAACAACACCAGCAATAAACATAGCTGCTTGTAGAAGATAAATCTTATCCTCACTTTCAAAACCTAATACACTAGCAACAATAATGATTGGAGCTAAATTACCTGTGAACATTGCTAGTACATGTTGTAACCCTAGGGGTACTGCTTTACTTAGAGGTGGTCTCCCCTCTAATTGATGTAGCTTTGAATTCTCTCGCATACACTTCTCCTCCCTTTCCGGTTATCAGATTATACGTACATTCTTAATTATATATTAATTACAGGTTTGTGACAACATACTTCAAGGTGTTATTTATTTTCATATAGTTATTAATATTATAATTTCTTACCATTCAAAGCATCTGAATCATAATTAGGCAATTCACCCATTTCACTACTTATATAACGCAATTTATATTTTCAAATGCTTTTTATGAAGTTTTATGTCACATATAGTAACTTTATTACAAAAAAACAAACAATATAATGAGTTTGTAGGTCAAAACTTATATATCGTTTGTTATTATACAAATGAAATATTACTGTTATCTTCTGAATAACTTTTCATACATGACAATTTTACAATATGATTTGTTTCCACATATTACTTGACTAGTGGAAGCTGAATGGTGAATACTGACCCCTTTTCAAGTTGACTATCCACTGTAATTATACCCTGATGCACCTTCACTAATTCCTTCACGATGGATAAGCCAATTCCAGCTCCACCTGTTTTACGGCTTCTTGAATCATCGCTTCTATAAAAGCGCTGGAAAATATATGATAGTTCATCTTTTTTCATACCAATACCTGTATCACTAAATCGAATGACTGCATTATTTTTTTCTCTACATAAATGAACCTGTACTTGGCCACCTTCATTAGTGTATTTATATGCATTTGTTAATATATTCGTAAAAATCTGTTTTAATCGATCCTTGTCACCTAGAATGGTTAACTCTTCGTCTAGAACACGTTGTAACATTATTTCTTTGCTATCCATTAATGGTTCAAAACCATCTAAGACTTGATTTAATATTTCTTTTATATGAACCCTTTCCATATGAAGGGACAAATTTTCGCTTTCTACTACAACCAATTCGTTTAAATCATTAATAAGCTTCGTCATACGTAATATCTCATCATGCAGTTTACCTAATCGCTCTTGGGTGGGTTCTAAGACACCATCCATAATAGCTTCTATTTGGCTTCTAAGAACAGCTAGAGGGCTTCTAAGCTCATGGGATATATCATTACTCAGCCTTTTTCTTAATTGCTCTTGTTCATTTAATTGCCTTGCTAACTCTTGTATAGACGTTGCTAAAGCATGTACTTCCAATGTATCCGAGTCAATATCTTTTACATTTTCATAATGGCCTTTAGCAATATGATGTGTACTATTTTTTATGGCAATGATGGGACGTGTTAGACGTTTAGATAATAATATACTTAATATAACAGCTACAATAACTGCTATAACAAAAGAGACAGCATATAATACATTAATAGCATAAATAAAAGCATTGTCTGCTTCACTTGCGATGGTTGATTTACTATGACCGATCTCCAAGTACCCCATAACCTTATTCTCATATAAGATTGGTTGTCTTCTATATTCATAATCTTCTCGATAGGTGCTACGCGTCATATTATGACCCATACCATTATTCATTCCCATGCCTAAGGAACTGTTGAATATGACCTCACCCGCAACATCAAGTAAAAGGATTTCCACATTTTTATATCTAGCTTGTTGTCTTAAATAGGATAACTCTCTTTGATCTAATAAACCGTCTGTTTCAATACTACTAAGCACATAACCGGTAATTTCTTTATCGCTTTTCTCATTCTGTTTTTGCACATAATCAACAAAATAATAACGTATACCAATATTGGATAGCACTGTAATAACCACCACTGTCATGATGGATATACCGATATAATTCCGCATAATTCTTTTACCTAAACTAATCATACATGTACACATCCATTCTAGTCTTGTTTACCTTTGAACTTATAACCTACTCCATATACCGTAACAATGTATTGTGGGTTTTTTATGTCATTTTCTACTTTCCTACGAAGGTTTTTAATATGGGCATCTATGGTTCGATCATATCCTACAAATTCATAACCTAGTGCCATATCAATAATCTGTCCCCTAGTAAAAACTTTTTGAGGGTGTCTAATAAAAAGCATTAAAATTTCATATTCATTAGGTGTGATACCAATAGTCTCTCCAGATTTCATCACGATGTGTTCATCCTGATTAATGACAAGGTCTTGGTCATTATATGAGATAATTGAAGATCTCGGCGTCTTCCCCTTCATTGTTCTACGAAGTATAGCTTGAACTCTGAGAACTAATTCTTTTGGACTAAAAGGCTTCGTTAAGTAATCGTCAGCTCCAAGTGATAACCCATTAATACGATCATCCTCCATGGTCTTAGCTGTCAGCATTAATATGGGTACATCCGATTCTTCTCGAATCAAAGCACATATTTTTTCACCAGATAAGTCAGGTAACATCAAGTCAAGTATCACCATATCCGGCTTTTCCTTTAAAAATAATTCATAACCTTCTCTTCCATTATCTGAGGTTAAGACATCGTATTTTTCTTTTTTGAGGTAAGCTTCTACTACTTCTAGCAAACCATGTTCATCATCTATAACAAGAAGTTTTGTATTCATAATTAACCTCCTAACTTCAACATATATAATCGTCTCGATTTAAAATAAACAGGAAATGTCCCATGAAAGCAATGACACACTATAGTAGGAAAATACATATTTCCCAAAACCTCTAGCCTTTATCATGCTTTCATGAGACATCCCCCTCATGTTTATTAGTTACGTCCTAATCCAGCTCCTCGCTGACCTCTTCCATAACCGTTTCCTCTATTACCTCCACATAATCCATTACCTCTACCATTACCGCTACCGTTGCCTTGGCGAAGGTTATATTGACGTCCAAGTCTCTGTGGATTACTAGGATCACAATTACCAATGTTTTCTTTTAAAGCAGTAATAAATGCATCAGCATCTTCTCTTGTCATTAATCCTTCTTCTACTCTTTCCTCGATTAAAGCAATCTTTTCTTCATGCATCTTTTCAACAAATGCTTCATAAACATCTGCTTCCTGAGCAAGCTCTCCATAAGTTTTACCTTCTTGTCTCTGTTGGATTGCCTCCTCTTCTGTAACACCTGCAAGTTCTGAGTAGATTTCAGATGGTGAAGCTGCATATGCCACCATTCCAATTAACATAGTTGATAGTAACCCAATCATAAATACTTTTGATAATTTCTTCATATTGTTTCCTCCTTTTGATTTGTTAATCCTATTATAAGAAAAGAATATGAAAAAGTTATGAAGGTTAATAAATTAATGGATTTTCCATTGTTTTTTCGTGTAGAAACATAGGTGAAAGGTTCTCTGTTCCCATACGTTCCGTCATCATCTCACATTTACACAAGAACAAATAGTAGATGTTATGTCCACAACCACATAGGGTCTCAAAATTTCCTTGTCCTTTTGCAAGGATAACATCTGCTTGATTAAATGTAGCTTTAAACGATTGAGATACTTCACTAAGGTCCGTACCTGGTATATCCGTTCCATTATTAATAATTGTAGCATATTCCTGTATCCCTACGTAATAGGCATCTACTTCTGTTGCATCATTAAGAGCTGGCATACCTCTAGTAGCCAGACATATATCCAGTTTTGGAAATTTATTTTTAATCTCAGCTAAGAACATTTTATCAAATACGATTTCGCCGGTGTTATCGGCTAAATATAAGAGTGTATGGGCATCTCCTAACTCTTTTAATAACCTTTCATATGTACTTAGGTCTAAATAGCTATCTATGGTCTTTTCCATAATATCTTTAACCATATCTATGGTAATATGACTAAAGGCTCCAAAATCCACAATATTACCTGACATAGCAAGCTTAAGAGCATCTAAAAAAGCATCATCAGACCTATCTAACAAGGTCCTGATGTCTCCTTCCATTTCTAGGATCTTATCATTAAATAACCGCTTCTCTTCTACATAGAAATCCGTTATACCCGTTATATCGGATAATAATCTCATAACTTTTGACATAATATAAGGTGCCATCTTCTGTTCATCACTATGGGCTATTTCTAATAACACCTTTTCCATAAAAATATATTTATCCTTTTTGTGTGCAATATATTTGTCTGCTAATTCACTTGCTTTACTGACAATACATGCTATACAATCTACATGCGAGTTCATACAATGTCTTCCTCTCTCTACTTCAAAAAAAGAGCTACTCACCATTTGATGAGAAAGCCCCTGTTTATCTATTAGGCAAATTTTACCGCTGTTCCATATACAATGACTTCAGCTGCTCCTTGCATAACCGCACTAGATGCATAGCGAATATTAATAACACCATCAGCACCTAAGTTTTGTGCTTCAGATACCATACGCTTTGTAGCTAGAGCACGCGCCTCATTCATCATCTCATTATAAGATCCCAACTCGCCTCCAACTAATGTTTTAAAAGAACTCATAATATCTTTACCAACGTGTTTTGATTGTATCGTAGATCCCTTTACAATAGAAAGTGTCTCTAACTCTTTACCTGATATAAAATCAGTATTGACTAAGATCATCTTCTTCATCCTCCTTATTAATCTCTCTATATCTTCTTACTAAATTTATAATAAGTGCAACAATAACCCCTAAAACACCTAAGCTAAAAATAATCCCAAATAGCATAAGGATGTTTAGACGTGTCATTATCATCGCTACTGCAATTGACCCAGAAAAGGCTAAACATAGGATAACGGCTATAATTGTAATCAATGTTGGCGCAAACTTTTTGTTCATTCCACATGCCCCTCCTTTTATATCCATTCACCTAATACTACTTATAAAAATATTCACCATCAATGTTCTTGTAAAAATCTTTAGCTTTTGACTTAAAGGGTCTATTATTAAAGAATAAACAAACCGAAATATTATTGGTACCTTCTAAAGCCATCTTTGCTGCAATGATACTGTCTTTTGATGGTACTTTTGATGCAAAACTCGTCTTATGGGCTGGTGGAAATTGTTTCCCATATTCCTTATCATAAATAACATCTTTTATGGTATTAGGAAATGAAGGATTCTTCTTACGATTAATGACGACATTTGCAACGGCAACTTTCCCATCAAAACTTAAATCCATGGCTTCAACTGTTACAATTTTAGCCAATAGATGTAAATCATCATCCGTATAACCTCGATCCATAATACTCATAGCTGGAACAGTGAGGTTTTCTTTGATAATCTCAACGGTATAGGTATTTTCATTCCACTCCACTTGACAGCTCATATGTTCTGTAATAAATCGTATAGGTACCAACGTTCGATTATCGATGACAGGTGGTGCTATTTTCAATGTATGAGATTCACCATTAACTGTAACGATATTGGAGTCATGGGTTAATACAATCGTCGTCTCACCATCAATAATTGTAATGATTTTAGTTTCTTCGTCCCATTGAATGTCCGCGCATAGTGCATTCACTACAAAGCGTAAAGGTACATAAACTGTATCATCCATCATAACTGGCTTCGTATCCATCATGATATACTGTTCATTGACACAGATGGATATGGGTGGATCTTTTTCAATAGC